>MPLX02170701.1_pt1 | contig 135942 bp, 130 predicted proteins | sample 1617341 | NCBI WGS metagenome assembly MPLX02 (sample SAMN05944804, study PRJNA350692) | marine metagenome | biome: marine; feature: ODZ; material: water; isolation source: 120 m water sample filtered on 0.2 um supor filter | place: Pacific Ocean | collected 2012-04-08 | depth 120m m | reverse complement strand
CAACGTTTCCGCCTGCGCAAGATGGCGCAGGCACCCAAACGGGAGACATGACCATGCCGCTCACCCTCGCCAGCACCAGCTTTGCCGACGGCGACTATCTCGCCCGGGACCATATCTTGTCAGAGGCGTACGGCTTCGGCTGCGCCGGCGGCAATACCTCGCCGGAAATGCATTGGTCCGGCACACCGGAGGGCACCAAGAGCTTCGCGTTGACCTGCTATGACCCCGACGCGCCAACGGGGAGTGGCTTCTGGCATTGGCTGGTGGTCAATCTCCCGCCCGAAACGACCTCACTGGCACTTGGCGCCGGGGACCCAGCGGCTGGGACCCTGCCCACCGGAGCCTTGCAAACGCGCACGGACTTCGGTGCGCCGGGCTATGGCGGTCCCTGCCCGCCCCAAGGCGACCACCCGCACCGCTACCTGTTCACGCTGTTTGCCGTGAAGGAAACAGCCCTGTCAGTCGAAGTCGACACCATGCCTGCCGTGGTTGGCTTCATGCTCAACTTCAACACCATTGAGAAGACGAGCCTGATGGGCCTCTACAAGCGCGGTTGAGAGAGCCCATGGCTTTCGTCACCGAGCATGTCATCGAGTGGGGCGAATGCGACCCTCTCGGCATTATCTTCTATCCCAATTTCTATCGCTGGATGGACAATGCCTCGTGGCAGATGTTTCACGCTGCGGGCCTGACACTAGCAAGCTTCGAAGAGCGCTTCGGCATCATCGGCACACCGTTGGTCGAGGCCAACTGCCAGTTCAGGTTACCGGGCCGCCCCGGCGACAGGCTGTCCGTCGAGACCACCATTCCAGAGTGGCGCGAGCGCGCCTTCCGCGTCACCCACCGCTTCACATGCACCGATCGCCTCGTGGCCGAAGGCTTCGAAGTGCGCGTTCCTATCCGCGCCGACGACAACCCCTCAGGCATCGCCGCCTGTGGTGTGCCAGAAGAGGTGCGTCGAGCTCTGGAGAACGTGCTTTAGGCGGCACTGCCAATCAGGACCCAACAATGACCGCTTATCTGATCGTTCGTGCGCAAGTCCACCCGTCTATCAAAGAAACCTTGAATATATGGTACCAGGCCGAGCAACTACCCGAAGCTGACAAGACTTTTAAGTCCGTCTTCTTAAAGCGCATCTGGAACGCGCTCAACTTCTCATCAATTCCACTATCCGTTATCAGACTATTTTTTACTGGTTCTGTTGCGCCATGACTATTACAATTCGGAATCTTACGGATGCTGACAGGAATTCCTGGAAGTCTCTCTGGCAAGACTATCTCACTTTCTATGAGACCAAGCTTCCGGAGGAGGTCACCGACCATACTTGGTCTCGCCTGATGCTCTCTGGCCAGGATCCGAACGGTCTCTGTGCAGTGACGAAGGACGGAAATACGGTCGGCATCGTCCACTATCTCTTCCACCGTACCACCTGGGCGGTAGGCGACTACTGTTATCTACAGGACCTGTTCGTCGCCGCCGAGGCGCGTGGGACTGGTACCGGGCGCGCCTTAATCGAGGCGGTCTACGCGGCAGCAGCGGTCGTCGGTGCTAGCCAGGTTTACTGGCTCACTCAGCACTTCAACAAAACCGCCCGTCAGCTCTACGACCGCATCGGCACCGAGACCTCATTCATGAAGTATACGCACAAACTCAGGTGAGGCTGCGGGCAATTCCGCGCGGTCGCTAAGATAGTCCTTGTCTGAGACATGGTAGCTATAGACTGGCGTGTCCGCCGTGCCGTGGCACACGGGGCCGGGCCGCAAGGGCACAGCGGTGCAGAAATCTCAAACGCGGTCATTACAACAATTTCGGTAGGGTCAACGTGATGGCTGGAAAGGCCACGAGTAGCACCACGCGCACGATGTCGGAAGCGAGAAACGGTAGCACGCCACGATAGGTCTCGGTAATCGGGATGTCGGGCGCCAGACCGTTGATGATGAATACATTGAGCCCCACCGGCGGGGTGATCAATCCTACCTCAACCACGATCAATGCCAGAACACCGAACCAGATCGCCGTCTCCTCGGGACCCATACCAAAATCGAGGGTAGAGATAACGGGGAAAAAGATTGGGATGGTGAGCAGGATCATGGACAGCGAATCCATGACGCAACCGAAGACCAGATAGAGCAGCAGCATGACCGCAAGTACCATCAGCGGCGACCAACCGGAAGCAGCCACCGCGGCAGCGGCCTCCTGCGGCATGCGCGAGAGCGCCAGCGCCGCATTGAAAACTTCGGCGCCAAAGAGAATGAGGAAGATCATGGCGCTTTGTTGAGCCGCCCCCAGCAGGCATTCGACGAGGCCTTTCGCGCGCATGCGGCCGGCGGTAAAGGCCATCACGGCAGTAAGAAAGGCGCCCACGGCCGCGCCCTCGGTGGGCGTGAAGCGTCCGGTGTAGATACCGCCAATGACCAGCACGAAGATCGCGCCCACGGCCAGCGCGTTGAGCAAACTAGCCGTCGAGAGATTTTGCCTGGGCGCGGCCGGACCAGCTTCCGGATGCCGGCGTACATAAATGGCAATAGCCAGCATGTAGCCAAGTGCCGCCAACACGCCTGGGACGACGGCCGCGACGAACATGGTACCGATGCTTTGCTCGGTGAGGATGGCATATATTACTAGCACCACCGAAGGTGGAATCAAGATACCGAGGGTGCCGCCGGCCGCCAGCGAGCCCGTGGCAAGCGCGCCCGAATAGTGGTAGCGGCGCATCTCTGGCAGCGCCACCTGCCCCATCGTCGCCGCCGTCGCTAGGCTGGAACCGCATATCGCTCCGAATGCGGCGCAGCCACCCACCGCCGCCATGGCGACGCCGCCACGCATATGGCCTAGGAAGTGGTTCGCGGTCTCGAACAAAGCGCGGCTCAGGCCCGCCTTGGTGGCAAACTGCCCCATCAGCAGAAACAGCGGAATCACCGATAGTTCGTAGGTCGAAAAGCGATAATAGGGCGCTGTCTTGAGATAGTTGATCAGTGGATACCAGCCATTGAGCGTGGCATAGCCAATCATGCCGGCGATCAGCATGCCCAAACCCACCGGCACACGCAGCGCAATCAGGGAAAGCATCAGGATGAACAGACCGATACCGACCTCGACGCCGCTCACGCCCGCGCCTTCCACAAACTCATCGCAGTGGTATAGAGGCAAACGATGCTGAGCAAGACAAGTGAGGGGACGATCGGCAGGAAGACCGGCCAGACCGGCATGCCGAGCACCATGGTCGTCTCGCCGTAGCCGTGCAGGTCTAGCCCGCCGAGGGTGAGGCGCCAAGCAAGCAAGGCCGCAATGCTGGCATAGGCCATCTGGGCTAGTGCATCGAGCCACAAGCGCAGCCAGAGCGGCGCCCAGGCCATAGCAAACTCAACGAAGACGTTGCCACCGATGAGCTGGCAATAGGGCAGGAACGCGAAGACCGCAACGGCGCAGCCGATCTCCACCAGCTCATAATCGCCGGGTACCGGTTGTCCCGTCAACTCCCGCAACGCGATGCTGACCATGGTGAGGCCAACGATAGCGAGAAGCACAGCGCCGCCGGCCAACGCCAGCCCCCGGCAGGCCTGTGTCAGTGCGCGGCCGAACATGCTTTGGGGCTCAGTCGGCGTATTGCGCCACCAGCGCCCGTGCCTCGGCGAGCAGTGCCCGCCCCCCGGCACCACGCTGGGCGACCCAATCCTCGATGACCGGCTGCGCCGCCGCTTTCCAGCGTTCGACCTCGGCCACATCGAGCTCCACGAAGCGATCGCCGAGTGCCTCGGCCGCCGCTATGCCTGGCGTCTCTGCCTGATCCCAGACCCGACCGATATGGGCTGCAAGCGGCATGCCAGAATTGGCGTCAAGCACCGCCTTCAGATCATCGGGCAAGGAATCGTAGCGGCGCTGATTAATCGCCAGCAACAACACCACGGTGTAGAGACCGCGATCAGTAAAGATTTTGGTATGGGTATCGGTGATCTCATGGATGCGCAGCGGCGAAGTTATCTCATACGGAAATACCGTACCATCAACTACACCGCGGGCAATGGCTTGCGGCACCTGCGGTGCCGGCATGCCGACCGGCACCGCACCGTAAGCCTCCAGGGTCTGGGTTATCGAGCGCGTCGGCGTGCGCAGTTTAACGCCCTGCAAGTCCTCGAGCACGGTGATCGGGCGCCCGCGCGTGTGAATACTGCCCGGCGCATGGACATGGAACAGGATAGGCTTAATGCCGGCGAAGCTGTCGTCGAGATTGGCTTGCGAATAGGCCATCACCGCCTGGCTCGTCGCCTCGGCGCTGGCGGCCATGAAGGGAAGCTCGAAGACTTCCATATTGGGAAAGCGCCCCGGCGTGTAGCTTGGCACGGTCCAGACCATATCGACCACGCCGTCGCGCACTTGGTCGATGAGCTGCGGCGGCTTGCCACCGAGTTGCATGGCCGGATAGATGTCGATGCGGATGCGCTCGTCGGAATCAGCCATCACCTTTGCAGCCCAAGGTTCCAGAAATTGAGCTTGGGCGACCGCCGGCGCCGGCAGAAAATGGTGCAGACGTAGCACCACATCTTCGGCCAGCGCGTTGCCTACGATTGTCATGACTGCAGCCGCGGCAAAGAGTCGCAGTTTCATATCCAGATTCCTTCCTGAACGCTCCGGGTTGATTTCTCCCCGCCCCACAGTACGTTGCCCAGGGACAGATGAAAACCGATGGAGCGCCGAAGGTGCCCTACAAGATCAAAATACGGAATGTCGGCCGGACCGTGGAGGCCGATGACGACGACAATGTGATGAGCGCCGCGATTCTAGCCGGCATCGACTATCCCAGCGGTTGCCAATCGGGCAATTGCGGCAGCTGCAAATCGGAGCTGCTGTCGGGATCGGTGAAGATGAGCAACTATTCCCGCATCGCCCTGAAGCGCGAAGAGCGGGCACAGGGCCTCATTCTGGCCTGCCGGGCAGTGCCGAAGAGCGATTGCGACGTCGCCTGGCTGGAACCGGACGAGTATGTCGAGCATCCGCGTAATGAGCATGACTGCCGCGTTGCCGCCATCGAGGCGCCGACCCATGACGTGCGCATCGTCAGGCTCGACATCGGGGATGGTGGCGCCCTCGCCTTTTCCGCCGGGCAGTTCGCCACCCTGCGCTTCGGCGATTTACCGGGGCGCGACTATTCCATGGCCAACCCGCCGAGCACGGAGCAACTGGAATTCCATATCCGCGCCTTGCCCGACGGCCTAGTGAGCGAGCACGTGGCACAGAGGCTCAGGGTCGGCGATGCGGTGCGCGTAGTTGGACCCTCTGGTACGGCACACCTACGGCAAAAGCACTGCAGACCCATCGTGGCGATTGCCGGCTCGACTGGGCTGGCGCCACTCCTGTCAATCATCCAGACCGCGATCGAGGCCAACATGCCGCAGCCGATCCAGCTCTACTTCGGCGTGCGCCAGGAACGAGATCTTTACGCGATGGACAGGTTGACCGCATTGGCCAAGTGCCACGCCCCTCTCACGGTGATCCCGGTAATCTCGGAGCCCAAGACCAACTGCCCATATCGCACGGGCCTAGTCACCGATGCGGTTGCCGAGGATCACGCCAACCTGGATGGCGCCAAAGCCTATATCGCCGGCCCACCGGCCATGGTCGAGGCCGCGCTAGATATCCTGCAAGCCCGGCGCATGCGCGGCCAGGACTGCCACGCCGATGCCTTCTTCACGGAAGCTGAGAAAGCGGCGCTTCCTTAGAGACACAGAAAGGACACGCCATGCCTTATGCCAGTTCCGACGGGGTGAAACTCTATTACGTAGACGCATGCGGCGATGCTGCGGGCAGCGACGCCACACCGATTATCTTCGTGCACGAGTTCGCTGGAGATCACCGCAGCTGGGAGCCGCAAATTCGTTATTTCTCACGCTTACGCCGGACCATTGCTTACAACGCACGCGGATATCCGCCATCCGACGTGCCAGCATCGATCAACGACTACAGCCAAGAGATCGTGGCCGATGACATCGCCCGTGTACTCAACCATTTGGATATCGCCCGCGCCCATGTGGTGGGTCTGTCCATGGGAGGCTTCGCGACGTTACATTTTGGCCTGCGGCATGGTGACCGCGCCGTCTCCCTGACGGTAGCCGGTTGCGGCTATGGTGCCGAGAAAAAGGGCCGCGAAGGTTTTCTCGCCGATGTCGAGACCGTGGCCAGAGAATACGACAACAAGGGTGCAGCAGCGGTTGCGGACACCTATGCCTTGTCGGGCACGCGGGTCCAATTCCAGAACAAGGATCCGCGCGGCTGGGCCGAGTTCCGCGACCAGCTCACCGAGCACTCAGCGCTGGGCTGCGCGCACACGCTGCGGGGCTACATGGCCACGCGTCCCTCGCTCTACGATATCGAGAACCAGCTCAAGACCCTGACAGTTCCGACTCTGATCATCACAGGAGACGAAGACGAGCCCTGTCTCGAGCCCGATATCTATCTTAAACGGACAATCCCGACAGCTGGATTGCTGGTGGTGCCGCTCTCGGGCCATACCATCAATCTCGAAGAGCCTGAGGTCTTCAATGCCGCAGTGGCTGATTTCATCGCCCGCGCCGAAGCAGGCTCCTGGCCGCAACGCGATCCCCGCTCTCTTGCAGGAGCCATGATCGGGGAAAAATAGCTCGTTGGCTTTATTAAACGACCGTTAATTAATGCGCTTTGCCTTGCGGTCCAAGTAGATCAGCAAGGTCGGCAGGAACAGGAAGTCCGCGATCAGCGCCACCATGATAGTGATAGAACTGAGCCAACCCACGTGCGAGCTGGGCCGGTAGCCCGAGGTGCCGAGCACGCAGAAACCAAGCACCAGTACCACGGTCGTGATCAGCAAAGCCGAGCCAACTGTATTGAACGAGTAACGCACCGCCTCCGGCGCATCCATACCGTGCTCACGCCGGGCCCGTAGATACTTGCTGAGAAAATGAACCGTGTCGTCTACGACGATACCGAGGGTCATAGCCACCACCGTCGCAATGGCAAGCCCAACCTCGGACACCAGTACCCCCCAGATACCGAAGGCCATGGCCACCGGAAAAAGATTAGGTGCGAGACTAATGAGCCCGATCTTGACGCTACGTAGGGCAAAAATGAGAATCATAGAGATCAGAACCAATGCCAAGATGCTACCGAACAACATGGAATTAATGTTGCGCTCTGACAGCCCCGCCACGACTATGGCGATACCACTTCCGGGCACCTCGAGGTCGGGCGCGTTCTGCGCGAGCCAAGCCTGTGCCTTGCGGTCGATCTCCTGAAGTCCCCTTGAGGTTTGATCGCGCAAAACGACAATGAAACGGGTAGCAGACCTTCCAACATTGATCTGATTATTCAAATCTAGACCGTAAGGCAAAGACAGTTCGTAGAGCAATAGATACTGCGCTGCGAGCTTGCGATTTTCCGGTACACGGTACCATTCTGGCTCGTCGCCATGCATATTTTTGTTGAGTCTCTTGAAGACCTCACTGATGCTGTTGACGTTGACTACTGTCGGCTGCTGACGATACCACTGGGTGAAAGCATCGAGCTTGGCTAGATAGTCGGGCCTGCTGATGCCGCCTTCCTCGCCGGCGGAAAGCGAATATTCTATCACGTTCAAACCGGTCAGGTTCTCCTGCACGAAATCCGCGTTGCGGCGGAATTCGTAGCGGTGATCAAAATACTCGATGAAATTGTCGTCGAGTTCAATGCGCATCATGCCTGACGAAACGACGACGATGACAACAGACATACCCCAGAAGATCGAAGCCTTATTGCCGATGACGAAGCTTGCAAAGCGGTCCATCAAAGGTAGATGTGTGGAGTTGCGTTGGCGAACCCGCACAGGAAGGACCGCCATCATCGCCGGCACGAAGGTCACGGAATAGGCAAAGGCTGCGATCATGCCGAAGGCGACGATATTGCCAAGCTCGCGAAAGGGCGGTGCGTCCGAGAAGTTCAGAGCTAGGAAGCCGATTGCGGTCGTCAAGCTGGTGATGGCCACCGGCTGCATATTTATGCGTAAGGATTCAATAACCGCATCCCGGCGCGAGCGCCCACGTTGCATTTCCTGATACAACGTCACAAGAATATGTACGCTGTGAGCCACCGCGAGCGACAACAGCAATACAGGAGCCTTGATGGTGGTGGGGTTGAGCGGCATACCGATCCAGCCGGTGGCACCAACTGCTACGATGGCGGTCATGAAGATACCAAGCATGGCAAGCACGGTGCCAAACACGGCGCGCAAACTAATGCCCAGAACGATGAAGATGACCAAAAAAGCCATAGGCCAGAGACTCTCGAATTCCTGGAATGCGGCAATGCCGAATGCCATGTCGGTGGGAATGCTGCCCGCTGTGTAGATATCGATCTCCGGATGATCCTTCTCGAGTTGGGCCAGAGTCTGGTGAACGTGGCGCATCACATTGCCGACCACGCCTGTGGCGCCACGCTTGAGAATGGTGATATTGACCGAGGCCACATGCCCCCGGTCGGACACCAGACCGTTGACCAGCAATGGCTCGGACATCGCTACCTCACGGATGCGAACGAGGTCTTCGTCGCTCAACTCGGCGGCATTCTCGACCAGATCTGTGACGGTCAAGTCGTCGCCGTTGGCTCGGCTCCACTGGTAATTGGCAATCGAATCGACCCGCAACGAGTGCGGCATCTGCCACGAATCCTCGGTTAGCTTCTCAAGTACGGCTAGGGTCTCGCGCGTAAATACATTGCCGTCCTTCGGCGCCAACACGTAAAGCATGTTGTCGTTGCGGACATAGGTGTTCTCTATCGCCTCGTAGATATTGTATTGGGGATTGTCGTCGGCGAAGTAGATACGCAGGTCGCGTGAGATGTTGACTTGGCTCAAGCCATAGCCGATGGCCGCCACACTGAGCAGGCTAGCCAGGATTACCCACCAGCGATTTCGGACGACCCATTCGCCGTAGGCATAAGGTTTGCGTTTCGACAATTGTGCGCCGGCAGTGCTATCGCTCACGATTTGTTCCCTCCAGCGTCAGAAGTAATAGCCAAGTTCGAGTTGAATCATGTCGTCGTCACGGAAGCTGTTGACGATGTCGGCCGCATCAACGTCAGTGAATAAGCGCCCCTCCAGGGTCAGCTTGAAGCTCTCGCCGATGCGGCGGCTGGCCTCGAGACCGAAGACGCGCGTGCGGTTGCTCAGATCGATGATCACGCTAGCCAGAAGATTCGTGTCCTGGGCATCATTCAACGCCAGGCGGGCACCGACGAATATGTCGTTCTGGGAGCCGCTGCTCGATTTGTTGAGACGGCTATCGCGGGCGTATTCCGCCAGCAGGCCAAGATCTGCATTGCTGTCGAGCAGGCCATAGAGCGAATATTCAAAACCACCAACCATGGCGTAGTAGTTCTGCTCTCGCCCGAGTCCGTTCTTCTGTCCCAGACGGTGGAGCGCCTCTAGCTTCCACAGCCAGGCGCCTGTGGTGTACTGGATGTCGCTGCCGAGTTGATTGATGATTTCGTAGGTCGGGACCTGCACCAGCTCGAATTGATCGTTGAAGCCCAGCGCCAGGGTCGGCTCGCGGCTGGTGCCATGAAAGGCGTAGGCACCCACGTCCCAATCACCGATGGAATTGGACCAGCGCAGGGCAAAGTCAGGATGCCAGCGCCCGGCACCGGACTCATAGCTGGTTTGCGCATCATCGACGAGGAATTGCCCGCGCATCCTGCCGCGCCGGCCGACAAATGTGCGGTCGCGGAAATATGGCATATAGATGGCATCGAGATAGCCCCAATTACGGATCAGGGTGAGGTTGAGCATCGGCTGGCCGAGTTTGTCCTCCATGTCAATATTCTCGACGGCATCAGTCTGGTTGACGACATCTACCAAATGCAGAAACTCGGTGACGCCCCAGAAGACTTTGCCGATGCCGAGCCCCAGCTCCCAGTCGTCGCGCACAATCTGCATATAGGCCTCGCGCAGGTCGAAGTGGCTGCGGCTGCCGTCGGTGTTGTCAAGGCGCGCAAAAGGCTCGATGGTCAGGCTCGTATAGTCGTCCCATTCCATGTAGAACTCGGGCTGCAAGGCTAGGGTGGCGGCGTGCCGGTCCTGTCCATGCCAACGCGGTGGATTGAGGAAGAAACGACCCTCCAGAACGACACTTCCCGATGCCTCCTCGACTACCGGTTGGCCCCAAAGCCAATCGCTGTCATCGGCCTCCTCTTCGGCGCACGCGGCAGCTGGAATGACGCAGACCGCCAACGCCAGGACAGTGCGGATGGCGGCCGGAACGAAGGGCGAGGACATGGCGGAGGGTCTCCAGCAACGAATTGGATTGGTGGGGTTGTATAGGATGTCCATTAATTGGCCAAGCTGAGCGAAGATAATGGGGAGAACGGCGCCGCAGAAAGGCCGCTCGATGCGCGCACCTGGATCGGTTTTGCCGTGCTCGTCTTCGGCACCTTTCTGACTCTGGTCAATATCCAGATTGTCGGCTCGTCCTATCGGGAGATTCAGGGCGGCCTGGCTGCAGGGCCAGCCCAAATCAGCTGGGTGTTGACCGCCTCGCTGACGGCCGAGGTCATCATGATTCCGCTTTCTGCCTGGCTGTCGCGACTGATGTCGACGCGCTGGCTGTTCACCTGGTGCCTCGCCGGCTTCTCGCTCGCCTCCTTCGCCTGCGCCATGGCGACAAGCATCGAGTCGATGATTGTCGCACGCGCAGCTCAAGGGTTTTGCGGCGGTGCCATGATGCCGATGGCGATCGCCATCTGCTACCTCGCCTTCCCGCAGCGCCTGCAGCCGGTCATCATCATGGCGATCTCCGTCTTCGGCGTCTCCTCCATCGCTGTCGGCCCGGCGCTCGGCGGCTGGATCACCGACGTCCTCGGTTGGCGTTGGTTGTTCTGGATCAGCCTGCCGTTCTCGCTGCCGCTGATGCTGATAGGCAATTGGGCCATGCGTTTCGACAAGGCGGAATGGCGTCTGGCCCGACGCATTGACCTTTCCGGTATCGCTCTGGCGATCGTCGCACTAGCCACGCTGCTTGTCGTTCTTGAGGAAGGCCACCGCCGTGATTGGCTGGAATCTGACCTGATCGTCGGACTGTCCGTCGTCGCCCTCATATCGAGTTATCTTTTCGTTTGGCGACAGGTCACGGCCAGCGATCCGCTCACAGATCTGCGACTGTTTGCCAACCGGAATTTCTCTATCGCCTGTGTCGGCATCGGCGCTTATGGTGCGCTTTTCTACCTTTCTATATTCATCCTGCCGCTTTATCTCTCCACGGTGCGCGGTGCCGATACCGTATTCATCGGCGTGATCACAGCGATCCTCGGTGTCACCATGGTCCTTTCAGGCGGCATCGCGGGCGTGTTCTTGCGCTTTCTGTCGCCCCGCGTCGTTGCCGCCGCCGGCCTCGGCGGCTTTTGCCTCGGCACTTGGCTACAAGGCTCGCTGACCGCCGAATGGGGCCTCGCTGAGCTCTGGCTGCCGCAGGCGCTGCGCGGTTTCTTTAGCCAGCTTTGCTGGCTTGCACTCGTCACTATGGCGCTCGGAACCCTGCCGCCCGACCGTGTCAAGAACGGCAGTGCGCTTTTCGCCCTTGTCATGCGGCTCGGCGGCGCTGTCGGCGTCGCCGTCATCAACTTTTCCGTCATCATACGCACGCGTGTGCACTATGCGGAGCTCGCCGCAGCAACCCGTGCGGGCCGCGACGCTGGAGCCCACGCCCTACCGACGGCAGAAAGCCTATTCCATTCCCTGCATGGCGTGTCGCCGGAGGCCTCGCGCGCGGGCATCGTGTTGATTTCCGAGATCGCCCAGCGCGAGGCTCTGATCCGTGCCTATAACGATGTTACCTTGATGGCCGCGGTCATCGGCGGAGCGACGATCCTGTTGCTGCCCTTCGTGCGCACGCCAGTTCCAGGCCGCACACATTCCGTATGATCACCTCCGTCAACATGGTGATGACGGCATTGTCCTCGATTAGCGAGGACCTTCTTCATGTACCCGTCCGCAGCTCCAAGGCCAATGCCTCGCCGGCCGGATCGGCCAGCGCTGCCTCACGCACCTGACGCAAACGTGCTGCAGCATCAGGCAGGGTTCCGGCCAAGGCGGGTACGGTGATGCGAACGCGTATCTCGTCGTAGCGTGCCAGCCCGCGCCGGTAGGTATCGCCGTAGCCCTTGAGCAAGCGGCCGCAGGCGGCAATCTCGAAAGCCAGATCGGAATCTTTCGCCGCGGCAACATCGGCAAGCCACGCATCAATCCAATCCTGCTCTTCCACCCAGCGATAGCCGAGTGGTCGCAAAGGCCTGAGTGCCGCTAAGGCGCGCAGCAGAAGATAACCCCCTATCGAAGTGCTGCGTAGGCGCAAACCCACATGCATCCGCTCTCTTAACCCACGACGATCCACCCAGCGCAGCAATGCCCGGGCAAGGCCACCGGGGAGCAGGGCACAGACCTCCTCGATTCCTGGCTTGAGATAGTCGTGCACATGAAACGGCTTACCTACGGCGCCAACCTCCGCGCGCAGACGGGCCAGGCGCTCGGGCCGAACCTTGAGTTGGGCAACGCGGATCACGTCGTCATAGGCCATGCGCAGAGCTAGCACTTCCGCCACTTCCTGCGCAGCGCGCTCACCGACCGCCAGTACACGTTCGAGCCGCATACGGTATCGCCTGGCATAGGCAGTATTCTGATAGTCCTGCATCCGCCGTGCGCCTTCGGTCGCAACATGGCGCAGCGCCTCGGGCAGATCGGCGAAGACAGCATAGTCGCGAGGCACATCAATCTGCTCCGGCTCCGGCGCCGACGCGTCCTGCTCGCCCTGACCAATGGCAAGCCCGGCAGCAAACCCAGCCAGATTGGCTTCCACGGCAAGGCCAGAGTCGCGGATGGCATCGCGAAAGAACTCTTCCGAAATCGGCAGCTCTCCAGTCGCCGACATAGCGCCGAGGATCACCGCATTGACTGCCGCGCCACTCGCCGCGAAGTCTCTGAGAACAGCCCGGCGCGACAGCGTACGTGAAGCGTCCAACACGCGACCTGCTTCAAATCGGCCGTCGCCCATGGCGCCACGCTCAGCGATGGTATAGACGCGGTGGGTGGCGGCGATGAGCGTGGTGCGCTCGGGCGAGACATAGCCCGCCGCAATGGCGCGCCCCGCCTCGATGAGTTCGCTCGCCACCATCATGTCGACCTCGCCCGGCGTCGGATAGAGCGCGAATAGCGGCTCCGGCGCATCCGAGCTTAACGGCTCAGGCCAGACCTCGACATAATAGGTAGTGGCACCAGTGCGTTGCGCAACACCGGGGATCGAAGTTGCCTGCACGTTCAGGCCTGCCGTCGTCGCCGCATTCACAAGCCAGCCCGAGAGCACGCCACCACCCTCACCACCCATAGCGGCGATGAGTATGCTAATCGGTTTCTGTGGCCTATCGCTCATCCCACCACCAGACGTCTGACCCTATCGAGGAAGCGATCGAGGAACCCAGGGTTCTCCACCACCTGCGTGCGGTAGAACGAAGGACAGAGGACGGCCGCAAGCGCCATCTCGCCACACAGCCCGCAACCGACGCAGCTCTCTGCTACCTTGGTCACTGGGTGATCGCGAAAGCCGTCCGGATTGTCGGCTACGCTGAGCGAGGGGCAGCCCGATAGGCGGATACAGGCGTGATCGCCCGTACAGGTCTCGGCATCGACACCGAAGCGCGTACGTACCACGCGCTTGCCCGCCTCAAGTTGCTCGCGAACCTGCGGCCTGATGCGGCGCTGGCGCGCCAGCTGGCATTCACCATCGGCGACAATGACCTTGAGCCCCTGGGCCTTGGTGGTTAGCGCCTCGCGCAGGCTGGCGATCATCTTGGCCACGTCATAGGTATGGATGGTCTTGATCCAGCGTACGCCCAGACCGCGCAGAGCCTCCTGGATACCCATGCTCGGCGCCGAACTTTTGCTCGACGGAATTGGCTGCCAGCCGGTCGCCGATGTGTAACCGTTCTTGAAGATCACCAGTACGCCATCATCCCTATTGAACTGCGTACTAGCCACCCCTGTAGTTAAGCCGTTATGCCAGAAGCCACCGTCACCCATGACGCTGATGACGCGCTTGCCAAAAGCTGGCGCAACGCCGGTCGAGCTGGCCAGGCCAAGCCCATATCCCAACACCGTGTTGCCGATGTTGAAAGGCGGCAGGGTGGAGAAGGTGTGGCAGCCGATATCAGCAGCGACATGCGTGGGCCCCAGCTCGCGCTCGACCATCTTCATAGCGCTAAACACGGGGCGCTCGGGGCATCCTGTGCAAAAGCTCGGTGGGCGCGCCGGAATCTCGCCGCCCAGCGCCTCGGCCGCTTTGGTCTTGAGATCACCGACGGCCGCCATGCGGCCGGTGCCTGACGCTGCCGCGCGCGTGAGGAATTCCTCGACGCCCGCCAACATCACCTCACCGGTATATTCGCCGGCCTCAGGCAGCACGTCCTTGCCATGCACGCGCGTATTGATGTCTGCCTTGCGCAAGGCGACGTTGACTGCCTGCTCTAGGTAGTCGGGATTGCCTTCCTCGACCATCAGCACCGCCCGCTTGCCGACACAAAAGCGTGTGATCTCCTCAGGCAACACCGGATAGGTCGCGTTCATTACGTAAAGCGGCACGCGGCTATTGCCGAAGGCATCTGCCATGCCGGTTAGTGACAAAGCCCTGAGTACACTATTTGTCAACCCGCCCTGAGTGATGATGCCGATATCGGACATGTCACCATCGAAGAACTCATTCAGCTCTTGTTCGGCGATGAAGCGGCGCGCAGCAGGTAGGCGCTGATCTATCTTCTGCTTCTCCTGGGCATAGGTCGCAGGGGGCAGGCATATGCGTGAATAGTCAAAGTCCGGGTTTTTCAGCACATGCCGGCGCGAGATGGGCGGTGCCACATTGTCTTTGGCCTTGAAGCGCCCGTGCACGTGGCAGGCACGGATACGCAATTCCAACATGGCCGGCAGGCTCGACACCTCGGACAGTGCGAAGCCTTGCTCGACCATGCGCACGATGGTCGGCAGATGCGGGCGCGGGTCGAGCAGGCACAACGAGGACTTCATAGCGAACGCGTGGCTGCGCTCCTGAATGATGCTGGCGCCCTCGCCGTAATCTTCGCCGATGACGATCAGCGCGCCGCCCTTGACCCCGGCGGAGCAGAGGTTAGAGAGCGCGTCGGAGGCCACGTTGGTGCCGACGGTCGACTTCCACGTCACCGCGCCGCGCAGGGGATAATTGATTGAGGCGCCGAGCATCGCAGCGGTAGCGGCCTCGCCAGTCGGCGTCTCCAAATGCACGCCTAGCTCATCGAGAAGGTCAGAGGACTGGATCATGACATCGAGCAAATGCGAGATCGGCGAACCCTGATAGCCGCCGACGTAGGCGACGCCCGACTGCAACAGCGCTTTCGTCACGGCGAGAATACCCTCGCCGTGAAAAACCTCCCCATCGCCCAGCCTGAGCTGTGCCACCTCGCGTGCAAACGATCGTTCCATCGCCTTTCCCGACCCCACTCGCCCGCGTGACCATACACAAAGCCGTGCGCGAAGGCGATTTGTGGCGCACGCAAGTTAACGGTGTAAGGCCCTATCAGGGGAGGTGAGATGAGCGACATCCGCACGTGACTGGAAGCACTGGACCTTGGTGAGTATGCCGGGGCCTTCGAAACCGAGAACATCCCCCGGAGCTGGTCAGTGATCTCGACGACGGCAACCTCAAGGATCTCGGCCTATCCATGGACCACCGTAAGTTTGTGCTGAAGGCCGCCACCTCGCTTGCGCGCCATTGGCAATTCCAGGGCAAGACCCGGGAAGCCCGTGACCTGCTCGCCCAGGTCTACGGTTGGTTCACCGAGGGCTTCGACACGCCCGACCTGGTCAACGCCAAGCCCCTCCTTCACGAACTCGCGACCGCCTAGGCGCGCCTTCGCCCGCCTGCTATAAGGCGCCTCTTACAAAAGAGCGGGAGTGCGCCGTGATCGATTTGTATTTCTGGCCAACGCCGAACGGGTGGAAGATCACCATCATGCTGGAGGAGTTAGGGCTACCCTACAAGGTCATCCCCGTCGAGATCGGCAAGGGTGACCAGTTCAAGCCGGAGTTCCTGGCCATTAGCCCGAATAACAAAATGCCTGCCATCGTCGATCTAGACGGCCCGGACGGCGAGCCGATCTCTATCTTCGAATCCGGCGCCATCATGATCTACCTGGCGGAGAAGACCGGCAAGTTGATGCCAGCGGATCCGCGCGGGCGCATCCGCGTACTCGAATGGCTGATGTTCCAGATGGGCACGGTTGGACCGATGCTGGGCCAGGCGCATCACTTTCGCAACTATGCGCCAGAGCAGATCGATTATGCCGTGAATCGATATACGCGCGAAGCAAGTCGCATCTACCAGGTCATCGACACGCGCTTAGCAGACAACACCTATCTCGCCGGCGACGAGTATTCAATCGCCGACATCGCGGTATGGCCATGGCTTTTGCCCCATCGCCAGGGTCAGGACCTCGCCGACCTCCCCAATCTCAAGCGTTGGCGTGACAACGTAAAAAACCGTCCCGCCGTCATAAAGGGCCGTGAGGTGATGAAGGACACGCTACCCGTCGGCGACGTCAAGGACGACAAGGAGCGCTTCTCGATTCTGTTCGGCGACAAGCAGTACACCACTCATTGAGAGACGCCGACGCACCGTCCGGTCGTTCCGGCCGGGGCCTCGCCCTGATGTTCGCCGCCACTATCGGCTTCAGTCTGATGCATGCCGCCATCCGGCATTTGTCGGGTCAGCTGCATCCCTTCGAGATGGCGTTCTTCCGTAACGTCTTCGGCCTGCTGGTGATGGGACCAATCCTGCTGCGCTATGGATTAGCACCCCTGCGCACAGCCCGTTTTCCCCTGCACAGTTTGCGCGCCATCCTCAATCTTGTGGCCATGCTGTGCTTTTTCTATGCACTCAGCATCACGCCGCTGGCGGACGTCGCAGCGCTGTCGTTCATGGCGCCGCTTTTCGCCACCGTGCTTGCGGTCTTGGTACTTGGCGAAATCGTTCGTATCCACCGCTGGAGCGCCATTCTTTTCGGCTTTGCGGGCGCCTTCGTCGCCATCCGCCCCGGCTTTGAGGACGTCGGCCTCGGGCCCGTGCTACTGCTCGCCCAAGCGGCCGTGTGGGGCGCCACACTGATCGTCATCAAGATCCTGTGCCGCACGGAATCGAGTGTCACCATCGCCGCCTATACGGTACTGCTGATGATCCCGCTCTCGGCCGGCCCGGCGCTGATGCATTGGCAGACGCCAACGCTGGAGCAGCTCGCCTGGCTGGCACTGATAGGCGTGCTTGGCACCATCGCCCAGATGCTCATGACCCAGGCGCTCAAGGAGACCGAGGCGACGCTGGTACTCTCGCTCGACTTTTTCAAGCTCGTTTGGGCCACCATGCTCGGCTACTGGCTATTCGGCGAAGTGCCGGACGAGTTCACCTGGATCGGCGGCGTCATGATATTCGCATCCGCCACCTATATCGCCTATCGTGAAGCCCGCTTGCGCAAGATGGGATAAGCCTTATGGGACAACATACGACGGCAATGCTGATGATCGTAGCCATGCAGATGTGATTGGTCTCGGCCGTGTCCATCCAGGTGCTGGCGCATGCCGATCACGACGATGCCCTGTTCGCGCGTCTCGCCATCTCCCTGCTCGGTAGTGAATGGCTGAGCGGGTACGATTTCCTGACGCCCGTCAAGGAGCCAGTCTATCCGATGTGGCTCGCCGCGGTCTCCTCGGGGCCAAGCGCATGGCCTATCTCGCCCAATCGCCGCCACCACGGAATCAGACTTAACCGCTCACATTTTCCAAACCTTGGACTGACCCCCGGTGCAGTTACTCGTGATTTGTAGGGTAACTGGCACCAGTATCTGATACAGGCTAACGCATGAAGTAGCATGCAAATCTAAAAGGCTCGTTTCCGAACAACTAAGCGACTTCCAAAACCTGTCGTCAGCTCAATGAATGCCGAGATATTCTACAAGCCTTCAAGCTTCACCCGCTACCTCAGACGTCAGTCGATTGTGATGATTCCGGAGAACGTGAACTTGCCGGCTCTCCCAGTCGACAATGACTCGAAGACCATGTCTCCATTCCCTGATGCATTGGCGTATTTTCCGCTTCCTCCGCTGGCAATCCATTTCACCTGTTCGCCCGGGTGACGGACATATCCCAGTATCAGGTAGTCTGCCTCGGCATCGGAAATAATCATTGCTCCGTAGGCGCCGGTACGCTGTATGTAGCCGCAAGGATTCCCCCAATCTCCCTCTCCTTTTGACGAGTGATAAACGGCGTCAAGATCGATAACTGCGTGCAAGGCCGGGTTTGTTCTGTCCTTCGGCAAGTAGACGCCCTTTCCCTCCGCGACGCCTTTGGCATGAAAATCGGTTTCCTCGTTCTGGAGATCGGTAAAGGTGAGGTATGCAACACCTGCCATGTCGATATCTGCAGCGTTTGTAGGCACTGTTAGTACAGCAGCAAACACCACTGCCATCAGCACGGATATAATCGATAGTATTTTTTTCATGGTCCCCTCCCATAACGTTTGTCTTCGCGGCATATGGGTGCAAAGTAGCGTTGTGAACCGCCATTTTCCAGATGCCACTCATACTCGTAAAAACTATACCACAAATCCAGCGCCAAGAGTCCAAAACGGACTGGCGAAAATGCCGTGCATCACCCCAGAATGGCACCCGCTTCGGCGGATGTTTCTTTTTAATTCCGAATCAGTAGCACCCCTCACCCGTTCGGCAGACGCCACCCAGGATCATTGGTGAAGGTCTTGCGCAGGCTCGGCCCATCGCGCTCGGGCCGCCAGGCAGCGTCAAGAGCGTTTAGCACCAGACCCTGGATCTCGGCCGGCGTGAAATTGTGTACGTCGTGCAGAAGCACGTATTCCTCGACCAGGGTGTTGTGAAACATGCCGGGGTCGTCGGTGTTGATGGTCACAGGAATGCCGGCGTCGTGGTAGCGGCGCACGGGATGTGCGGCAATATCGGCAACCACGCCCGTCGCCAAATTGGATAGCGGACAAACTTCCAGCGGGATGCCACGCTCAACCAAAAGCGCAACCAGGCTGGGGTCCTCCTCGGACCGTGTGCCATGGCCAATTCTATCTACCTGCAAGGCCTCGACAACGCGGCGCACGCTGTCAGCGCCAGCCGCCTCACCGGCATGGGCGCCGGTCCTGAAGCCGCGGCGGCGGGCATCTTCATATAGCTCGGCATAGGGCTGGGGCGGAAAGCGGTGCTCCGAGCCGCCCATGCCGATGCCGACGATACCAAACTCGCGCGCCTCATCTGCTTCGGCGACGGTTCTGGCGCCGCTTTCCGGTCCCAGATCACGAACCAGGTCAGCGATCAGCCAGACTTCGACCCCGTCGACCCGGTCGAGACCGCGGCGAATGGCTTGCGCCAGTCCCGTAACACTGAGCTTATTACCGCTGAAACGCGCCGGAGAGAAAAAGATTTCGGCATAGTGGATATTGTGGCGCACCAGATCAGTCGCAGCCGCCTCAGCGATGAAAGCAAAATCGTCGTATTCCCGCAAAAAATTATTTTTCCACAACCAGGTTTCTATAAACTCAGAAAAATCGTTATATATCAATCTATCTTGTAAATGTTTTAATGTTTTAATTGAATCGTCACCATTGTATTTCTTAATCAGTTGAAACAAGGTGTCGAGCGGAATTGCCCCTTCCAAGTGCAGATGCACCTCGGCCTTAGGTAAGGCCTGTAGCCAAGCCTGAAGATCGAATTTGCTCATTGGGACTCTCGTTGGACCCGCGCACGCAAGCTCTTGAGCACAGAGCGTCGGCGTTTTATCTCGAGACGACGTTTGCGAGCCCCGACAGGCACACCGCGCCGACGGCGGGGCTTGGGCGGATCCGCCGCCTCGCGCACCAAGGCCACCAGCCTGTCAAGTGCATCGCGGCGATTGCGAGCCTGGGTGCGAAAGCGCCGTGCATCTATGGTCAGGACGCCACTGGCGTCAGCGCGCCGGCCGGCCAGCACCAGTAGACGCTCGCTGACCGCCTCGCTCAGCGAAAGCGATCCCGCGGCATCGAAGCGCAGCTGTACCGCGCTACTGGTCTTGTTGACCTTCTGCCCGCCCGGCCCCGAGGCACGTACGAAGCGCCAGACAAGTTCGTTCTCGTCCAGGCTGATGTGTTCGGTCACAACTATGGGCTCTGACATGATGCCCACTATATCGTCCTTAACGGGTGGCACCACGATCGCAATCCGTCCGTCCGGACGCTACCCTAGGGATAGAATGGAAGTACCAGCGCGCACAAAGAAGAGCGCAACCATAGACAACTCGAGGCGAGCCTTCCCATCGGCCGAATAGAACGAGGTGGAATGTCGGCTCGAGTCGTGTCGCGATAGGCGCCAGTAGCGTGTCACTCGACCAAGTATGAGCTTCCTAGGGGTTGTCGAATTCTCTTTTCGGTCCAAGGTAGTACCACCAGTTCAGAACCAGACAGACAAGGTAAAAAACCGCAAACCCATAAAGAGCGTATTGCGGCGTAGCCGCTTTTATCTGCTCACTGAACACCTGGGGTATGATAAAGGCGCCGTAGGCCGCTACCGCCGAAGTCCAGCCCAAGGCCGGTCCCGCTTGCTCCTTTGGAAAGATCATGGCAATGGTTCGGAAGGTCGAGCCGTTACCTATCCCGGAGCCGGCAAATAGCAGCAGAAAAAGCAGGAAGAACGGCACGAAGTAGTCTTCCGGCGTCGCAGATTGATAAGCAGCCTGCATGAAATAAGCCACGCCAAAGGCGCTCACGATCATCAGGACGGTGATGACCTGAGTGACCTTGGCCCCGCCGACCTTATCCGAGATCCAGCCACCGATGGGACGTATCAGAGCTCCGATGAAGGGGCCAAGCCAAGCGAACATCAGGGCGCTCGGGCCATTCGGATTGAGGGTGTCGTGCGTCAGGACGCCATCGACCTCAAGGTGCTGGTATCCGAAGATGACCTTTATGGCGAGTGGAAAAGCAGCTGAATAGCCAATGAAGGAACCGAAGGTCATGGTGTATATGACACTCATGACCCAGGTATGCTTATTCTTGAAAATTCCGTACTGGCGCCGAAGATTGTCTTTGACGAAAAAGCACACGTAGTAAAGCAGGAGGACCGTCGCGGCGATAACGCCGAGGAGTACGAACCACTTAGACCATATTGGCCAGCCCAAGCCGATCGGCGCCGGAAGAATCAAGAAGAGACCGCTGGCAGCAGTGACGAACCCTACCAAGAGCATCGCTGTGATACGGGAGAACGCACCCAGCGGACCGCCGGCTACTACCGGTGTCACATCCTGCGTTCGGATGTTGTTCATACCAAACCAACCGGCGAAGGCCAGCGGCACGAGAAGGATCAGCCAGACAAAGCCGGCGTTTTGAATCCAGGTTTGCGAGCCGGCCGGAATCTTGCCAACCAACGTGCCGGAGGTGCTTTGCAAGGTCATGGGATCGCCCGTCAGCGATCCAAAAACACCAAAAGTCATCACCAGCGGCACCAATATTTGCATGGTCGTCACACCGGCATTGCCGAGTCCCGCGTTCAGGCCGAGCGCCAGGCCTTGTACGCGCTTGGGAAAGAAAAAGCTGATGTTGGACATCGACGAGGCAAAATTGCCTCCGCCGAATCCCGATAGCAAGGCCAGCACTTGGAAAACCCATAGCGGCGTTTCCATGTCCTGCAGCGCGATGCCCGTCCCGACGGCTGGAATCATCAGTAGAGCGGTGGTGAAAAAGATGGTATTTCGACCGCCAGCGATGCGGATGAAAAACGTGCTCGGAATGCGGAGCGTAGCACCGCAGAACCCAGCGATCGCAGAGAGCATGAACAACTCGGACTTGGCAAAGGGAAAGCCAAGATTGAGCATTTGTACCGTTATGATGCCCCAGTACAGCCAAACCGCGAATCCGCAAAGCAAGCTGGGGATCGATATCCAAAGGTTGCGTCTAGCGATGCGCTTCCCGGTCGAACTCCAGAATGCATCATCCTCGACGTCCCATTTTTCGATATTAGTCATTTTACTTTCCCATTGCTTTGCTTGGCGTGACTGACCGTGCCTGTTCGAGCTCGCATCAGTCGCACCTGACCTCGGCTCCCTGACGCCTGTACCACCACCAGGTAACAAACAAACAAGCCAGGTAGAACGCTATGAAGAAGAATAGGGCCGACCGCGGGCTGCCTGTGTTCTCGATAGACACGGCAACCATTGCCGGAATGATGAACATCGCCAGCGCCCCGATCGAGGCGGTAAAGCCTAGCGCCACGGATGCTTCGATCTCTCCGGTCGATATGGAAGTATCTCGCGCGACCTCGGATTGGCTCACCGCTCGGCCCTCGTGAAGCTTGCGAAATACGGCCGGTACGAGATGGAAGACCGATCCGTTGCCGACGCCAGCGGTGAAGAACAGCGCCACGAAAACCAGGAAAAAACTGTTCGCGTCACCGCCGGACCCGGCCGGCAGACTCAGCAACAGACCAACCGCCGCCAGCGCCATGCCCGCAAAGCTCCAGACCGTCACTTTGGCCCCGCCGATGCGATCTGCCAGCCAACCCCCGAGCGGCCGAACCATGGCCCCCAGCAGTGGCCCGACGAAGACCCACCGAACCATCTCCGACTGTGGAAACAGGGCATAGATAAGGATGGGAAAGGCGACAGAAAAGCCGATGAAAGAGCCGAAAGTACCGGTATAGAGGCAGGCCAGAACCCAGGCGTGTTTGCGGCGAAAGATCACGGCCTGTTCCGCAAACGTCGCCCGCGCCTCGCGAATGTTGTCCTGGCCCAAGGCAGCGGCAAAGGTGGCGCCGAGTATAAACGGCACCCAGGCGAAGCCAGCATTCTGCAACCAAACCTTGCTCACCGCATCGCCGTCGACACGGGTCTGGGGCTCGCCGCCCAGGATGGTGAAGGCGCCGGCATAGATCACCAGAGGCACCACCGCCTGCACCAGACCGATGCCAAGATTTCCGATTCCAGCGCTCCAGCCCAGAGCGGCACCTTGCATGCGCTGGGGAAAGAATAAGCTGATATTGGCCATACTGCTGGAGAAATTACCGCCACCAAACCCACATAGTATAGCAATGATAAAAAATATGACGTAATCAGTGCTTGGATCCTGAACTGCCAAGGCCATCCACATGGTCGGGATCAGCAACGATGCGGTGCTGAACACGGTCCAGTTCCTGCCCCCGAAAACGGGCACGAAGAAGGAATAGAGCAGGCGCAACGCGGCGCCCGAAAGACCTGGTGCAGCTGCCAGCCAGAAAAGCTGACTTGTCGTGAACTCGAAGCCGACACGCGGCAATTCGACAACCACCACGCTCCAGACCGTCCACACTGCGAGAGACAACAGCAACGGCGGCATGGAAAAGATCATGTTACGCAGGGCAATAGCCCGCCCGGTCTTTTCCCAGAAGGCCCTGTCTTCTGGGCGCCAGTATCTCAGCCAGCTGCCGCGACGCTGCGCCGCTGCCTCCACCTCATCGCGGATCACCTGTTCCCGAAATTCGGTGTTATTTCGCAGCATTTCTAGGCGCTCTTGCCTAGCGGCAGCCCAGGTCCAGATCATCACCCCTGCAAGAACAGCATACATCACCATGAAGGTACTGCTGCGCACACCCGAGGCGTCCGCTGCGATTCCGAATATGATTGGCAAAGTGAAACCGCCGAGGCCACCAATCACACCGACCAGCCCACCTACCGCACCCATATTGCCAGGATATCCGTCGGCCAGACTGCGATAGACGCTGGCCCCGCCTATGCCCATGGCGATGCCAACAATAAAGATTAGGAAGGTGAAGAAAATTACGCTAACGGCAAGATTGAATGTAATATCGCCAGATATTCCATGAACGGTGAAGGTAGTTGCCGGGTAGGAGAGAAAAAACAGACAAATTATCGAAACCCAAAATACCCACCAAGTAACGTTATCACCGCCCCATTTATCCGAGAACCAACCACCCAGGGCCCGGATCACGCCAGCTGGCAGCGTAAATGCCAATGCGATATACGACGCCTGCATCAAGCTCAGCTCGTATTCCTGCATGTAGTATTTTGGCAACCACAGGGCCAACGCCACGAATCCGCCGAACACGGAGTAATAGGCAAGACCGTATCGCCACACTCTCTGATCCCGCAGAGGCACGAGTTGGTCGACAAGCCGCGGCAGATTTCCCTCTCGTCGACGCTCCTCCAGCAGCGGATCGGGATAGGTGAACAGCCAAAAAAGGATAGCCATCACCAGCATTACTACCGAGTAAATTTCCGGTACTGTGCGCCAGCCAAAGGTCACTACTATCAGCGGAGCAACTAAGTTCGTCACGGCCGCACCGGCGTTGCCGGCGCCGAATATTCCCATCGCCGTGCCTTGCTGCCGTTTGCTGAACCAAGCCGAGGTATAGGCGATGCCGATGGCGAAGGAGCCGCCGGCAAGGCCCACAAACAGGCCGATGATGAGGTATTGCCAATACTGATCCGCGAAAGCCAAGCCATAAGTCGACGCGGCAACCAGGAGCATCTGTATAAAGTAGACGATACGCCCGCCGAAACGGTCGGTTAGAAGGCCAAGTGGCAAACGCACCAAAGAGCCGGTAAGTATAGGTGTTGCAACCAAAAGCCCAAACTCGGTCTCGTTCAGATCGAGCTCACCCTTGATCTTGATGCCAATGATTGAAAACATCGTCCAAACCATGAAGTTGACCGTAAAGGCCACCGTACTCATGGTTAGGACGGTGTATTGTTTCCTTTTCTCGTAGTGAAAGCTATCGCTGGGCATCTGCGCCGAGCTCTTTAGTAAATTTTCATCAGCCTCTTATTTTTTTAGTGCAACGTATCGTCTCATAGAAATAAATGGCCTCGTAAAGTATGCGAATGGATAGCTGAATATATGCACCAGCTTGGTGAAAGGTAGATAGCTGAAAAAGATCAATGCAACAATTACATGCAGCTGGTTCACCAACGGAGCACCCGCAATCATGGAAGCATCGGGCTGCAGCTTGAAAATGCTGCCGAGCCATGGTCCAACCGAATAGGATATTCCGAAAAGCCTTTCGACGGCAGACTGATAAAGCCCGAGACCACTGATTAAGATCAAGAACAGTAGGATGATATAATCATCCAGCTTGCTCATGGCCCTCACTTGCGGAATGGCCATTCTCCGTAGGAAAGCCCAAACAATTCCATAGAAAAACAGAACGCCGCCACCAAGTCCCGCCCATTGGAAAAAGTTGACCCAGGACGCCAGGTTGTAAGCACCACCGATAAAGCCGATGATGTGCGCGAAAAACAGGATGATTATGCCCCAGTGCAGGCACAAGGACGCTGGGCCAATCGATGCCCTACCGAAGAATCCGGTGGAGCGGGTAGTCCATAGGTAGTCACCGCGGACGGACAGATCCCACTTGCCGCGATAGCTGCTCATCATGCCGCTACAGCCGCGATATATCGTGCCACCAACCAAAAACAAGATGGCGATGTACGGCAGTCCAATGAAAAAGAAGTTCTCCCACATAGCTATTCACCCTGTGTTTAGTTTATTCCCACGTGGGTTGCGCTCTTTTCAATACTTATGACATTTGCTAACGCATCGAGCAGGTGTAGATACGGCGTCTCCAGCTCCTCCAGACGGTGGCGCAGCGGAGGCAGAAACGGCAGGAAATACTCGTTGATGAGCTTATCTCGTATCGGGTCCTCCATGGACTCGGTGCTCAGTGCAAGAAAATCCACCATCATTGGCAGGTAGTCAGGCAACTCTATTCCATTCGGCTGCCGACCAAAGTGCTTGTAGATACCGACCAGGTCGATCATGTAGCCGTTCCTGTCGGAAATGGCAGCACTGGCACAGGTCTTGGGCTCGTCGTATGTGTGACTCCCCAGATACAGAGAACACTGAGGATCCAACTCGAACAGCTCGATATACTCTTCCTCCGAGATATCGTTCTCACCGAGAAACGTGGAGAGCAGCGTGGCGCTCGGCGCGTCGATGGCCCGCAACCTCTCAATAACCTCTGCAGCGATCTTTCTGCCTTCATCACGCTCCGCATCCGAATCGGGCGGGCTGCACCACAATTCCGCTATGAGAGCGTAAACCTCTCCCAGGGTCTCGGTTTCAGCCATATTATTCATAGTCTTTCGATTCTGTGTGATACGACTTGAAATAACTCTTTCTGCGCTTCAACGGCGACCATGGTGTCATCTGGTCGAACCCAGCGACGCCACGCTCCGTATAGGGACTGATGTCCGCGGATTCGCGCTTGGTCGTCGGCACCACGAAGCGCTCATCGTAGAATGCCAGGGACAGCGCCCGCACAATTCCATTGGCGTCCTCTTCGCTCAGACCGACCTTGTCGAGCACTTCCTTATTCGGCGTGCCATCGACCCTTATGCTTCGCTGGTAGTGCCGTATCGCGAGTTGTCGCAGCAGCGCAGTCTTCACCACGTCCTCGTTTCCGGCGCCGAACATGCTGGCGAGATATTGTAACGGCACCCGAAGCTTCTCGAGCTCGTCGAGCGAAAGCAGCGGGCCGTCCGACGGCTTCTCCATGTCGAAGACATCCTCGCCGCTTGGTGAATCCTTTCCGGCGCTGGTTATCATCGGCGCCAACGGCGGTATGTAGAACAGGCTCGGCATGGTCCGAAACTCGGGGTGCAGCGGCAGCGCCAACTTCCACTTCTTAATGATCTTGTAGACCGGTGAGCGTTGCGCGGCGTCGATCCAATCATCGCTGATGCCGCTTTCCTTGGCTGCCGCGATCACGGTCTCGTCGAAGGGATCGAGGATCACCTCCCTTTGGGCCTCGACCAGATCCTTGTCATCGGCCATTGCGGCTTCCTCTACCCGATCTAAGTCGTAGAGCAGAACACCGAAAGAGCGAATCTTGCCGACACAGGAATGGAAGCAAACCGGAGGCAGACCCGACTCGATCCTCGGATAACAGAGAATACATTTCTCCATCTTGCCGCTAGACCAATTGTAATACGGCTTCTTGTAGGGGCAGGCCGAAACGCAATAACGCCAGTTTCGGCACCTGTTTTGATCGATGAGAACGACACCGTCTTCCTCCCTCTTGTAGGCGGCCCCCGATGGGCAGGAACCAACACAAGCCGGATTGAGGCAGTGATTGCATATGCGCGGAAGATAAAAATAAAAGACGTCTCTGAACTTTAGTACCGCCTCCTTTTCGCGCTCGCTCATCTCGTCAAAGTTCACGTCGTGCTTACCGGTGATGTGGGCACCGCCGGCATTGTCTTCCCAATTCACACCCCAGTTGATGGGGATATCCTCCTCCTCGGTGACCATGGATTTCGGCCTGCCGACAGGTTGCTGCGTCGATTGCTCGGAGGAGTGGAGGTCATCATAGGTGAAGGTATAAACGTCGCCGTCCCCATAGTAGTCGGCCATCTCCGGCGTGTGGGGGTTCATAAAGAGATTGGAGAGCATGTAGGCCTTACTGCCATAGCGCAGTTTCAGCTTGTTGCCATTCCGCACCCATCCTCCCTTCCATACATCCTGGTTTTCCCATTGCTTGGGATAGCCGATACCTGGCTTGGTCTCGACGTTGTTCCACCACATGTATTCGGCGCCTTCCCGGTTCGTCCACACATTCTTGCAGGCGACCGTGCAAGTGTTGCAGCCGATACACTTCTCCAGGTTGAACGTCATACCGATTTGAGCTTTGACTTTCATGGTCTTCACCACTCATTCACTTGGCAACTTATGGAGTTCGCTTTCCTGATAGATCGGTCTGTTCTCAGACCCCAAGGGCATTTTTCGAATTATCACCCCATGGTCGCGTTCGGACGGACTCGTTCCCCAATAGTTTATGTAATAGGAGAATTGGGCATAACCGCCGATCATCGTCGCCGGATTCATCAGGATTCTCGTGGTGGCATTGTTGTTTCCGCCGCGCAGGTCCGAGGCGCCGTGCTTCTTGGCAAGCGGCGACAGCGGAACGTTCACATGGCGTTCTACCTGATGGTAGGTGATAGCCATGTTGCGCGGCACCTGATGGCTTACGACCGCTCTTACAACTTCGATGCCGTTCTCGCAGAACATCTCGACCCAGTCGTTATCGCGCACCTCTATTTCTGTCGCATCGTCGGGATTCAACCATACCGTAGGCCCGCCCCGCGACATGTGCATCATGGGCCAATGGTCTCGGAACGAGCTGTGTATCTGCCATTTCCCATGCGGCGTGATGAAGCGGAATATCTTCGACTTTGGTCCGGCTTTGGCCAAATCGATATCGCCGATCGCGACCATGTCCAACGGCGGCTTATTCGTCGGCAGCGCCTCTCCGAGTTCCCTGATGCCCTCGTGGTCGTAATAGATCTCCTGGCGTCCGGAAAGCGTGTGCCACGGCTTCAGCCGTTCCACGTTCATGGTCCAGGGGCCAAAGGTTCGCTGCTTGCCGTCCGAGTCGTGCAACAACGCGCTCCATTGTGGCGTGATATGGATTCTGCGCGGCTGGGAAATGATATCCTTGTAGTGGACTTTCCGGTTCTTGACCGACTCGACCATATCGGCCATCGGCAAACCGACCTTCTTTTCCATTTCCTTGAAAAAGAGGTGCGACAGACGGCCGTTAAGCTCAGGAGATATCTGCAGAATTAGCTCGCACGCCTGCTCAGGTTTTTCGAAATAGACGCGGTCGTTCTTCACGTCTAGCGCCTGGTTGTGCTTGAGCTCCTCCTCGACGATAGGCGTCAAATCGGCGTATTGGCCTTTCGAGCCATAGCCCTTGGGCTTGCTGACCAACGGGCCGAGCGAGACCATTTTTTCGTAAACCTTAGTATAGTCTCTTTCGACGATAGCGATGTTCGGGAAGGTCTTGCCCGGGACCAGCTCGGTATCGCCGTTTTTCCAGTCCCTGACCTCGCCCAATGGCTGAGCGAGCTGGTCTGGACTGTCCATCCACAAGGCGTTGAAGACGATATCCTTGACCGGCTCAGGAAAATGCTTCTCAGCCATTTTCGAGAATTTTTTGGCAATGATCCTGAACGCATCCCAGTCGTGCTTAGCCTCCCACGGCGGCTGCGTTGCCGGCGTCAGGGGATGCACGAATGTGTGCATGTCGCCAAAGGTGACATCGTATTTCTCGTACCAGAAGGCGGCCGGCAGAACGACATCAGAATAGTTAGCCGTCGAATCCATTCGAATATTGAGGTTCACCAGAAAATCAAGCTTGCCGACCGGCGAATCCTCATGCCACTCGATTTCCTTGACCAAATCTTTTGCCGGCTCCTCGTCCCAGAGCACATTGTTGTGCGTGCCGAGCCAGTGCTTCAGCGCCAATTCATGCCCCCGCATGCTGGTGCCGATCAGGTTGCCGCGGTAAACGGTAACCATTTTTAGGCGGTTCTCGGGCGCATCCACGTCATTGATCGCGAAATTCAGCTTGCCGCTCCTGAACTGCCCGGCGACCCAATCCTTCACCTCTTGGTCGGAATTGCAGCCCGCCTTGACGGCATCCTTGTAGAGTTCCATCGGGTTGGTCTTGTCGACCTGCGGGAAGAACGGCAGCCATCCCAGTCTCACGGCAAGGGAGTTCATGTCGGCGGCGTGGTTGAACTCGGGAAGCTTCTTCGCCCCCGTGGACCACTGGGTGTCGAGCGACATGTTGTCGTAGCGCCATTGCCCGGTATGGAAATACCATAAGGAGGTGGTGTTCATCAGGCGCGGTGGCCGCGACCAGTCGAGGGCGCCGCTGAGATTGACGAAGGCCGCGTTTAGGCGCGTGTGCTGAGTGCCGACATAATGGTTGAAATTTCCGCCATTGACACCGTTGCAGCCGCAAAGCGCGAGCATCACCGCCTCGTTGCGATAATACAAAGAGGCACCGTGATAGAAGTGCTGAATTCCCGGGCCCGTTATGAACAGGGACTTGCCCTTTGTCTTTTCGGCATTGTCGGCGAATTCCCTGCCCACCTGGATGGCGAGGTCGCGGCTGACGCCGGTCTGTGCCTCCTGCCAGGCCGGGGTATACGGTTTGGGGTCGTTGTAGTCTTCGGGATAATCGCCGCCCAGCTCGCCTCTTGCCACGCCGGCTTGTGCCATCAAAAGATCGAAGGCGGTGGTTACGACCAATTCTTTACCATCGTTCGTCCTGATGGTCTTGGCCGGAACCTCGCGCAAGAACTCTACGGCTTTCTGGCCTTTACCTTCGGTCTTACCCATGTCGATATTGAAGGTATCGGTGAAGTTACTGAACGAGACCATGGCATTCCGGTCTTCGTTACCGAGGAGTGTCAGGAGCGGATCGAACTCCTCTTGGGTAACCGCGTTCTTCAGCTGAAGATTCCAGTTGCCGGTCGGCTCTTTCTCCCACCTGAAACCGACCGAGCCCGTGGGAAGGTGCAACTTTCCCTCGCCGTCGGTCATGATTAGCTTCCAATCGGCGTTTTCCTCACCAGCATATTCGGCAATGTCGGAGGCCCGCACAAAGCGCCCCATCTGATATTTGTCACCGTCCTTATCGAGCACGACGAGGAATGGCTGGTTGGTATATTGCTTCACGTAATCCGTGAAATAGGGCGTTTCCTTATCGACGTAGAACTCCTTGAGGATGACGTGGATGCAGGCCATGAGATAGGCGCCGTCGCTCCCGGGCACAAGCGGCACCCAGGTGTCGGCATATTTCGTCACGTCGGAATAGTTGGGCGAGAGAACCACAATCTTGGAGCCACGGTATTTCGCTTCGGAAAGGAAATGCGCGTCCGCGGTGCGGGTCATATTTATGTTCGAGCCGGCGACAACCCAGTAGGTGCCGAGATACCAGTCAGAGCTTTCGCAATTTTCCGTCTGATCTCCGAACATCGAGGAAGAAACATTGGAAGGTCGTGGTACCACTCATAGTAGCTGCAATAAATACCGCCAAGCAAATTATTGTACCTGTGACCAGATATAAAGCTTAGCAGACTCATGGCGGGAATGGGAGAGAAGTTGGCCATGTGGTCTGGGCCATGCTTCTTGATGGTGTGGATTTGAGCCGCCGCGATAAGCTCCGTCGATTCGTCCCAGCTGACCCTCTTCCAGCCCGCTTTTCCTCTCGCGGCCTTGTACTTCTTCGAGCGCTCCTCGTCTTCGACGATGCTGGCATAGGCCTCGACTGGATCCTTGCCGCTCTTGCGCTCTTCGGCATAGAAATCCCACAACACCTTACGTACGTACGGAAATTTCGGCCGCAAGGGGCTGTAGGGATACCAGGAAGCCGTGACGCCTCTTTGGCAGCCCCTAGGCTCTACGTTCGGAATATCAGGATCAATCTGTGGATAGTCCGTTTTTTGCAGCTCCCAGCATATTAGGCCGTCCTTTACGAAGACTTCCCAGCTGCAGGCCATCGAGCAGTTCACACCATGACCCGAGCGCACGCTGTAGTCATAACTCCATCGTTTTCTGTAAAACTCCTCCCACGATCGAGAAGCCTCACTAACACTAAACCACTTGCTGCTATCTCTCATGACAGACCTTTTGATTCACTTTCGGTTTTTCTGACTCTTTAAATTATCTTACGTCTACTTTCTTTTTCTTACTTACTATAAACCCTACAAAAGTTAGTCCGAGCAATAGCGCTATGCTTATGGCCAGTGTAGGAACATATTGATGGGGAAGGCCAACCGTCACTACAGTTTGCTGTTCCGTGCTCTTTAAATAAGTGATGACTGCGGCCACTTGCTCATCTGTTAGCGGAAGCTGTGGCATCGGCATATCGTCAGCTTCCTGCAACAACTGCATCGCGATCGGGTCGTTTTCAGCGATCAGCGCCTCAGGGTCCTTGATCTGTCGCTCGAGCCAAGCAGCTTCCCGGCGTGACGTCACGCCTTTCAGATCAGGTCCTATCAATTTACCTTCGCCAATCGTGTGGCACATTGTGCAAAATTCGGCGAAAACTTCCTCGCCGTCCTCTGCCGCCTCGCCATGATTGATCGACCCCGCCCAAGCGGCAATCATCAGGATGCCTAACGTAGGAATCCACCATCTGCCTGATAATCCAACACTCATTTTCGCCAACATTTCAATTCGCCGAGTCGATCGGCTCTGTTTTTGCCAAACCCACATTCCCCGGACCGACAACGCCGCTCACCCGCTCTAGGAACTCGTTCAATTCCACCAGATGCTGGAAATAGGCCTCCTGCCCCCCCTGAACGTGGCGGATGTGTCCCCGCCATATCGGTTCGCCGTTGGTTTCGCGTTCAAGGCGAATCCGAGCCACAAAAGAAATCTGTCCTCGTTGTTTAGGCATTCAGAACCGACCCACACAGATTACAGTGGAGTGCGTAACATCCCCCGGTAACACACCAGTAACAGCCAGCTGATGCGCGGCCCGAAACAGTGCCCGCCAATAGCTGGCAACGGCCATGGCCTGAAATACTGGAACGTGATGACGCGTTCGCCGGGGTCGGCCCTATTGGGCTACCTAGCCAGGCTTGGTCGCTGAGACAGAGCCCTTTCCGGCAATGATCTGGCGGTAGAGCTTCTGCGTCTCAGGCATCGGCTCAACACCAAGCTCAGTGGCCAGAATCTGCCGGCAGTGGTGGTATTGGGCACGTGCCGAATCGATGTGGCCGAGAAAAGCGAGATATTCCATGAGCGCGCGATGAATGCCTTCGCGACACGGATCGACCACCAGGATAGCGCGGCACACGCCCACCGCCTCGGCGTATTGGCCAAGCTTGACGTGGCATTCCGCCATGTCGGCCGACATTTCCAAGTGAACCTCTCGGAAACGTTCACGCTCCTCGGCACACCAGTCGGCATGAATATCCTCTTCCATGTAGTCGCCGCGATAGAGGCGTTGCGCCTCGCTGAAATGATTTAGCGCCATTTCCCAGCGCTGCCGGTCTCGACAGCCGACACCCTTGGTAATACATGCTTCATAGGCCTGGGAATCGAGCCAGATGGCCTCGCGACGAAGCAAATACGCCTTGCCTGTGGTCTCCACGATTTCCTCGTGGATGCCGGCGGCTCGCAACTCGCGTCGCAAGGAATGTACGGTGACTTTGAGGCGCTTCCAGCCGGCGCCCTCGTCGGTTTCAGGCCACAGCACATCGATTAGAATCTCGCGTGGCAGCGCTCGACCCGCGTTAGCAACCAGGAGCTTCAGGAGGGTCAGAGCCTGTTTGCGCTGCCAATCCTCCACTTTGAGACCGCGGGCTCCGGTGCTGAGGCGGAACCGGCCGAAGGTGAAAATCTGCAACCGGGTGTCAGCCAACGGCCGTTCGCTCTTATCCTTGCCGTTGTGCAAGAATATGGTTGCAATCCCTGTGAGTTCATCGTCGCTTCGTACCCGCCTCGCCGTGACCACCGAGGTAATGTCCAATGGTACCCAATGATGGTCCTTATGACGCGCCCGGCAGGACACCGCCTCGAACGGCTGAAATTGCCTGAAGCAACGGAGCCCCTCACAATCGGGGACGCAGAGTGGCTCGCCATCGGGCAAAACGGCTCGCAGCACATCGGAGCAAGGCTTGCCAATGACTTCACGACGCGTGTGGCCCAAAAGCCGCCGCACCCGGAAATTCCAGGCCACAATCCTCTGATTACCGTCAATGGCAAAGGCGCCATCTGACGCACTATCGACCAAGTAACGAGCATCCATCACGATGATGCCCCCAACCACCAACCAACTACGCGCGCAAACCCAATCGAGCCAAACTAGCGCGAACAGACCCCACGGCGTTCGAAGCAGCATACGCAACTCGCCGCTTTAGTCTTTGATCGAGATTAGTCTTGCGGTCACGGACCACGTCACCGCCAATCGATTTCCTGTAGCGATTGTTGGCGCCACGCTTGGCGCACCCATGGACGCGGGATGCGGTCCAAGCTTCCAATTATTACGCCGAAGCCGGAACGGACTGCTAATAACGATATGACAATATGCAGTTTTGACATGCTTTGGTTGCACTCGATCAAGGCGCGAACCCTACTGGGAAACCTGACTTTCAGAAAGGCTCCACAAGGTCTCGATGCTCGGTATACTGCCTTTATATATTTACAATTTCGTGCGATATTTTTTTTGGACAACTCGCGGAAAACTAGCTGTGTTTGTGCTGCGGGTTCACCGGTGTTAGGAGGTTCGGCGTGAACTTGATTGACGCACTTCTAGGCGAACATGGCGCGTTCAGCGTGTTGTTCGATACTATCGAGAAGGTGGCCAAAACAGACGGGGAATTAGCACAAATCGAGAGTGCGACAACGATTTTGACAGCCGAGTTGCTGTCGCATGCCAAATTTGAGGAAAAATCGCTTTTCCCTGCCCTCAATCCACACTTGGCAGATGGCAATATAATTACTGATTTATACGCAGAACACCAAGCGATTCGGGATGGGCTGGAACAGATACAAGACGCGCTAGACCTCCGCGGAGCGGTGGATGCCACGCAGCAAACCTTACTGATCGCGCGCAAGCACTTTCGAAAAGAGGAAGAAATTCTTTACGTCACAGCCCGTCGGGTTCTGGACGATGATGCACAATCCCGTCTCGCCGAGACATGGGCGGCCGCTCGGTCTGTGAACATCAGCTAATACCAAATTTGGATCCATTCAAAAATCTATTTTCGTACCCATAATGATGAGCGAATTTAGAGCATGCTTTTTGAAAAGACGATTCTCAAGCGACGACTCGGCGACGAGTTCCTTCATGTCGCGCATCTCCCAACGGACAAGCAAGCGCAAGACAGAGTTCGCCTATTGCCGCGACCTCGAAGGCCACAAGCCTGTCTTTTTTTACATGTCCAGATGAGGCTCTATAGCACGTCCTTGTTGATGACGTTGGCAGGGTCCAGCGCGCCGTCGAAGCAGTCGGCGACATTCTTGGCGGCCCAATAACCCATGCGGTAGATAGACTCTTCCGAGACGCCTGCCGAATGGGGACTGACTAGGATGTTGGGGGCGTGAAAGAGTGGATTGTCGGGCGTTGCCGGCTCGACCACGAAAGGATCGATGCCAGCGCCGGCGATGGTTCCGGCCTCGAGCGCCTCTACCAACGCCGCCTCATCGATGATGCCGCCGCGCGCCGTATTGACCGCATAGGCGGTCTTCTTCATAGCGCGAAGTTCAAGGCCTGAGACCATGCCCGTGGTCTCCTCGTTCTTGGGGCAGTTGACGGAGAGAAAATCCACATCTGGCAGCGCCGCATGCCAGTCCTCGACGGGGATGGCGCCGGCGGTGGCGATGGCATCCTGGATGACATAGGGGTCGTGCACCAGCACCCGCATATCCATGCCCAAACAGCGCTTGACCAGGCGTCGGCCGATGCGCCCGAAGCCGAGGATCAGCACCGTACGCTCGGCTAGGTCTATCGGTGGTGCGTCGAAACGGATGCCCCAGTTGCCCTCACGCACCTCGCGGTCGTAGGCCACCGTGTGCTTGGCCAACGCCAGCATGAACATCAAGGCATGCTCGGCAACAGTGACCGAATTGGCGGTGCCGGCGATAGCCAACGGAATGCCGGCGCGACTCAGCGCCTCGACATCTACCGCGTCATAGCCGACGCCGAAGCGCGAGACGATCTTGAGCTTTGATGCCGCCTCGACGATGCGCGCGCTGAACGGAGCGATGCCGAGAATAGCACCATCGTAATTGCCGATATGCTGCACCAAATTGTCTTCAGACAGTTCTGTAAACACGTCACATTCGATATCGTCACGCCCCGCAAACACCGCCTCGATCCCTGCTGAGACCCGCATCTGCACCATCACCCGCTTCATCATTCCCGTCGCTCCTATAAGGCTGAAAGTCGAGCCTAAAACCTAGTGCATGTCAGGCGATACGCGAACCCTTTCTCAGTCCGGTGACTTCCTCTAAGCAATTGGTCCTCCCCCACTGAGTTATTCCATGTCTTATCATTAGGAATTGGAGAGGAATCAATCATGAGGCCGTATATTTTGTGACCCCAGACGTAAGTTCACTCACCTTATTTCCCGATTGTCTTCACGAAAAAATAGGCCCCGCAAACAAGCGGGGCCAAAACGGTATGTTGTTTGAATGACGCAATTCACCCTCTGCACCAAAGGGCCATGAGTAGAGCGCCACCTTTGTGTGCGTCTAGTCGGGTCAGTACTCGCCTTCATCCACGCACTCGTTGTAGTTGGCAATCGGATCGGACCGACAGGACGAACTTTCGACCGCCGGCGGGGGCACCCTTGGCAGCCTCGCTGAGCCTCACACGCGATGTCGGCGTGGCCGTGTTTCTACCCCGCTAGAACAGCGAGGCCGTGCAGTGACAGCTCGATGAGATCGCCTCCCAGGTCAGCCAAGGCGCGTTCGCCGTGGTCCTTCTCGATCAGCCCTCGATCATCATGTCCATCAGCACCAACAAATGGGCTCATAGGTCTGGCCAATGCAAAATAGGCATTAGAGAGTAAATATTAGAGAGCATCGCCCAAAGCCAGCGCCTGTGCTATCTCCTGATACATTCGGATGGGTGGCCGAGTGGTTGAAGGCACCGGTCTTGAAAACCGGCAGACGTGCAAGCGTCTCGTGGGTTCGAATCCCACCCCATCCGCCAGCCTTTCTTTTAACATGATAATTTAGCTATAATACTTTGAAACAAATGATATTTCGTACTTTTATAATGCAAAGCTATTATGCCTACAGATGATGGGATCAAACGGTAGACAGAATTATTTTTATAGATTTTAGTCAATTATTTAGGGCCGAGACCTTACTCGTTGCCTGACACAAACTCTCTCTGTCACCCACCGTCGTTGACATTCAACTTTCTCTGTGACACGCAACTAGCCTAAGAGGTGGTGTTAACTGTTGGGAGGAATCCAATGAAGGTTTCTACAAATTTTAAGGGAGGTCGACTTGGCGTCCCAGGCTTAGCGTTGGCGGTTGCTGTATCGCTTGCGGCTTCTTCCGCGCACGCGGGAGCCGGCAAGGAATGGACGGTGTTCGGCGGCGACTCGGCAAATACTCGGTACAGTACCTTGGATCAGGTCAACACCGGGAATGTCACTAATTTGAAAGTTGCGTGGATGCATTCCATGGGAAGCGTGCTTTCCCAGGAAACGGCACCCTTGATCATCGATGGTGTCATGTATCTCAGCACGTCTTCGGGACCGGCCTACGTCTTCGCGATAGATGCCGCGACGGGCGACACTCTTTGGGCGCATCAGCCCGATATGCCATCCGACTATCATTCCGTCGTCTGCTGCGGTGAGGCCAACCGCGGTGTGGCCTACGCGAACGGACGCATCTTCTTCGGCCGTCTCGACGCCATGCTGGTTGCCCTAGACGCCAAAACCGGCGAGCAACAATGGCAGACTGAGGTCCGTCCCTATGCAGACGGTTTCTCGCTGACTTCTCCGCCCATCATCGTCGGAGACAAAGTGATCACCGGCCATTCCGGTGGCGAGTATGGCGTGCGCGGTTCGATCCAGGCCTATGACCAGGCCACGGGCGAACTGATCTGGCGCACTTACACCATTCCCGGTCCGGGCGAGCCTGGTAACGACACCTGGAAGGGTGACTCGTGGCAGACTGGCGGCGGCACGGCTTGGTTGTATGGCTCCTACGACGCCGATCTCAACCTGATTTACTTCGGCACCTCCAATGCTGCCCCTTGGGGCGGTCAAAACCGTGGTAACGACTCGTCTGACATCGGGCAATACACCAACGAGGGCAGCGCGTCACAGCTGGCGCTCGATCCCGACACCGGCAAACTCGTTTGGGCCTATCAGATGACCCCGCATGACGTGTGGGATTATGACGGCGTGAACGAAGCGGTTCTAGTGGACCTTAATATTGGCGGCGGCAACGTTCCTGCGTTGCTCAAAGCTGATCGCAACGGGTTCTTTTACGTTATGAATCGCGCGAATGGTGATCTGGTTTCGGCCGAGCCGCTCTCGTACATCAACTGGGCATCGAAGGTCGACAAAGAAACCGGACGGCCGGTGGAGAACCCGACAATGGAATTCCGGCCTCAGCTCGACAAATGGGCGCGCGGCATTTGCCCCAACCTTATCGGTGGCAAGAACTGGATGCCCATGTCCTACAGCGAGCAAACCGGACTAGTGTACGTGCCGACCTTTAATCTGTGCATGGACATGGTCAATCGCGAGCAAGAGTTCGTCAAAGGTTCCTTCTACTTGGCCCAGGAGTTCGATCTTGCGATCGCAACACCTGGCATGGAAAACGCGTTGGGCGAGTACAAGGCTTGGGATCCGGTGAACCAAAAGCTGGTGTGGAGCATCAAGGAAGAGCTTCCTTTCCTTGGCGGCGCTTTGACCACCGCCGGTGGGTTGCTGTTCTATGGCAATCAGGCTGGTATCCTAAAGGCCGTCGATGCCTCCAGCGGAAACATACTTTGGAGCTTCAAAGCTGACTCTGGTATCAGCGCCCCACCGGTCACCTACGAGTTGGGTGGCAAGCAGTATGTTTCGATTGTCACAGGCCGCCTTGTGGGTCCGCCGTCGTTCTTTGGCGATCTGGGTCAGCGCGTGATTGACGCATCACCTCCAGGTGGCACTCTGATCACCTTTGAGCTTGGTGGCTGATCAGCGTAATCCTGAGTTTGGTAGCTAATCGGCATAGTCCGGCGCGCATCGCGCGCGCCGGACGCTGACCGGCCCGCTACCGCATATAATCGCGGGGGTCCGGACCAATCCGGTTCGGCTCCCGCTTTTGCTTTTGCAATGAGCCTTGGTGCCTTATGCTCTCGGGCGACCGATATCCACAAGCCAACAAACGCCAAAGACATGAAGACATTATCAAAATTTGCTACAGCGCTAGCCGTGACTCTTTGCCTTACCGGAGCGGCAATGGCGGATGCCGAAACGCCTCCGGTCAACCCCTTCTCGGGGGATGAGAAAATCATTTCCGAGGGGAGGACACTGTTCAACATTCATTGTTCCCATTGCCATGGCCCCAATGCGGCACAAGGCGAGCGTCCGCGTGATCTTCGGCGCCTTACCTTGCGCTACAGGGAGAATGTTACTCAGGTTTTTCTGGTTACGGCCATGAATGGCAGACTCGATAAGGGCATGCCGCCATGGAAAGAGATCCTCGAAGAGGAGGCCTTGTGGAAGGTTTTCACCTTTCTCGAAACCGTTCAGAAATAACACTGTCGGCGACAATACGCGGGTCAGGATCACTCAAACGTGATGGATCAGGAAACGAGCCACGAGGGAGGTGTGCACCCTAGCGAGCAGCAGCAAACCTTTGCCACGCTTCGAAAGTATCTTGAGGGCGGCATGGTCGGGCAATCACGAACAGTGCTTAACCTAATGATTGCACTGCTTTCCGACGGTCACGTTTTGCTTGAGGGCGCACCAGGACTCGCGAAGACGCGCGTGGCGAGACTACTCGCCAACTCGGTCGAAGGAATTTTCCACCGCATTCAGTTTACCCCCGACTTACTTCCATCCGACCTCACCGGGTCGATGATCTATGATCAGCGGGAGCACCGTTTCAATTTTCAGACCGGTCCGCTTTTCGGAAACTTTATCCTTGCCGACGAAATCAACCGTGCGCCCGCGAAGGTTCAATCTGCGTTGCTAGAAGCGATGGAGGAACGGCAGATAACCACTGGCAAGACAAGTCACCTCCTTGAGCAACCTTTCTTCGTTATCGCCACCCAGAATCCCATCGAGCATGAAGGCACCTGGGAGTTGCCCCAGGCGCAGCTTGACCGGTTTCTTCTGCATGTAGTGGTGGACTATCCCTTGAGCGACACTGAGCGGAACATTCTCGATCTTGCTATGCGTGAGGCTGCGACGGACGGCTTCCCGGCGCCCGAGCGCTTGATTGCCAAGAGCGAACTCGCCGAGGCGCGGAGCGAGGTTCTTGCGGTTCACGTTTCCGAGCCGGTGCGGGATTATGTGGTGCGCCTGGTCGCCGGCACGCGCGGTGACCCCGAACCATTGGAAGGCGTGGGTGAGCATTTGTCGCATCCGGTAAGCCCGCGTGGTTCTATTTGCCTTGTGCGCGCGTCGCAAGCACGGGCCTGGCTGGTTGGGCGTGATTATGTTGTGCCCGAGGACGTTGTTGACCTCGCGCCCGACGTATTGCGCCACCGTATCGGTTTGAGCTACCGCGCCGAGGCAGAAGGGGTGGAGCCCGGCGAGATTATCGACGCGCTGCTCGAACGCGTCCCCGTCGTCTAAACGGCTCGAACGGTGATAAGCCGGGCGCGATCACAACACCGAACCAATCCCTCCGCCTTGACGCTTGGCGAGCTTATCCCGGCGCAGGGGCGCCGCCATCGCGGACACCTGGCGCCGGGGCAACGGTTTCCCTCCGGGATGCGCCCTAGTCGACGCCGCGCGCAAGGTGTCGACTTAGATAGCATTGGCCCTTACGTGATTGGCGACGACCTTCGCTTCATGGATTGGCGCGCTACCGCGCGCACGGGACGCGCGCAAATGAAGCGGTTTGTTGCAGAATCTCACCTCGCAAGAATTCTGGTGGTTGATTTTCGACCGCCAATGGGGTTTGCAACGGACACCCACCCCATGGCAAAGACCGCTGCCCTCGTTGCCGCCGAACTCGCTTGGGAGGCGTTCAACCTCCAAGAGCCAATCGGCCTTTCAGTCGTGCCAGAGCGAGAGACGATCGAGCCTCGCCGCGGACGCGGTCAAGTCATTCGCGTACTCGATCACTTAGTGGCGCGCTACGCCACCATGAGCGCTGATGACCAAGACTCCGCCATGCCGGACAATGACGCCCTTGCCGCCGCGATCGATCGCGCCGCGGCGGTACTTCGCAAGGGGGACGAAATCACCGTGATCAGTGATTTCGGTGGGCCGCTCGACACAATCAAGTCCGTCGCGCGTCAGCTTGCAGGGAGCCGCACGATCCGCGCCGTGATCGTCGAAGACCCCATATATGACAACCCGATTTCTGCCGGGCGCTATCCCATACGCGTTGCCAGCGATGACGCTCGCGCCAGCGTAGTGGTGCCGCGTTCTGGCATCTCCCGGCAACACGACGTGGCGGAAACGCTGCGCACCGACCTCCGGCGTTCCCTGCGCCAGTCCGGCATCCACATCGTTGAGATTATCGGTGCCACGCTCTTATCGGAGGGGAACGGGCGATGACTCGCGACGAAATCATCACCCAGCTCCGTGACGTTCACCTACCACCGGGGGCAGGGTTCGAATTTGGATTTGCGATCGCCTCGTGGCCCCTGCTGACATACGCGCTAATTTGCGCAGTGATGTTCGTGGTCGCGCTGTGGCGCCGTGGCGCCTGGCGCCGCGAGGCCCGCTCACGGTTACGCGAGATCGAGGCGTTAGATAATACGGACCGGCGTTGGCGGCGCTTGCTTGATCTCGCGCTCGCCGTGACGCGCGCCAGCGGCTACCGCGATCCCCTGCCCGACGCGGCGTATCGCGCACCGGAAACCGTAGCCGACGAGGACGTTTCCATTCTCTCCGAGCATGTAAGACGAACGAGCCGGCGATGATCGAGTTCGTGCGCCCCTGGATCATTCTGCTTTTGCCGTTGCCGCTCTTGGCTTGGCGGTTCCTGCCACCAGTACCGGCGCGAGCCGTGCTTTTGGTACCCGAGGGGGTGCGCGCATTGCTCTTTGGACTCACCGCCGACGGGCGCGGCGCAGTTAGCGAATCTGGTCTGATACACTGGCTACGTGCGCTTGGCTGGGTCGCTGTTTTAGCTGCCTTCGCCGGCCCCTTCACCCGTGGCGCCATTTTGGAGCGCCCAACCGGACGGGACCTGGTCATCGCTATCGATCTCTCGTCGAGTATGGACGAAAGTGACATGTTGATCGAGGGACAACCCATGCCACGCTATCAGGTGGTTCGGGATTTGATAGGAAGATTTATCGCTGATCGGCGTGGAGACAGAGTGGGCTTGATGGCGTTCGGCCATGAGGCATTCATGATCGCACCTCTCACCTTCGACACAGAGGCGGTGGCGGAGCTGCTCGACGAGTTAATTATCGGCCTTCCCGGTCATCGAACTGATCTTGGCCGCGTGGTCGGGTTAACGGTTCAAATGCTTCGTGACCAGGAAAGCGCGACCCGCGTGCTGGTGATCCTATCCGACGGGGAAGACAATACCGGTGACCTCACGGGTCTCGATGCTGCGCAACTTGCTGCATCTCACAACCTCCGCATCCACGCCATCGGTATGTCCGCGAAGCTCGACGCCGATGGCGCTGCGATCCTCCGCACCATGGCAGATGTAACCGGCGGCACCTTCTACGTCGCAAGCTCCGCGACCGCCCTTGCCGAAATCACCGCTGAAATCGATACCGTGGAACCCTCCGCATTCGAGGGTGATACCGAACACTATATCCATGACTGGACCATAGTTCCGGTCGGGGTCGCATTACTTATTCTTACCGGACTATCGTTTTTAGGAATGCGTGAGGCATGATTCTAATTCACCCCCTCGCGCTGCTTTTGCTGCTTCCCGCCGTGGCCATGGTGACTTGGCACACGCGGCGCGGCGCGAGCAGGTTTTCCCGACTTCCTGGGGATTGGGAACGGCTGGTAACGCCACTGCTGCGCGGCATTGTGGCCCGTGGTGCATCGGAGGGAAAGGCGCCGCACCGTTTTGTGCTACTGGCACTTTGGACCCTGCTTGTCATCGCGATCGCGCGACCCGCCTGGCAAGTGGAGGCCGGAGGTGAATTCGCCAACATCGCCGGCAGGGTCATTGCCATCGACCTGGGCGGTGACGCGGATATTTACAGCCAACGGTTTGCCGCTAACACTTTGATTGAAGCCTTGCCGGATGTGCCCACTGCCATTGTGGTCGGAAGCGGTGACGCCTTCAACGTCGTGCCGCTCACAACCGATCGTTATTTTCTTAACCGCTATCTCAACGTGATTGCGCCCGACGTGATGCCGCTTGAAGGGCGGGCGCTGCCGGTGATCATGGCCCATGCTGAAGGAGTACTCACCCGCGCTGGAGTTTCAGCAGGTCAGGTGGTCTTGCTCACGGGCGGCGAGCCCCCAGCTCGAGGCGCATACATGCCGGTTCGTTGGTCGCGGGTGGTGGTCACTGATGATGACGCGCGCGACGACTGGTATGCCTATTCGCAATATCTCGCAGCTCAACTTGTAACCTATGACGGGCTCGGTCCTGCGACCGAGGATTTAGCGCGGCAAATCGATCGTGCGCGCCGCGACGGCGACCGCGCAGCGATCCACGATCTCACACCCTATGTGCTTGGATTGTCGGTCTTGCTTTGGCTCGCCCAGTTCCGTAGGAGGCGGTCGCAATGACCGCGCGGATTTTTCTGTTTCTCGCCGGCTTGGTGATCTCGGCGGGTCTGGCGTGGCTCTGGCCACGCATTCAAGACCCGCCCACCCCTCACGAAATAGCGCGCGGGCTTCTCGAAGACGGCCATCCCGAGGATGCCCTGATTCTTTTTGAGAACCGCACCTGGCGGGGCATCGCCGAATATCACGCTGGTCGCTTCGACCGTGCGATCGGCGAGTTCTTTCCGCCCGAATCTATTCTCGAACTCTACAACATGGGTACCGCGTTTGCGCAGCTTGAGAATTGGAATGCCGCGATTTCTAGTTTCGAACGTGTGTTGCGGCTCGATCCGGAGCATGCCGACGCGCGGCATAATCTGAACCTGGTCTCGCTTGCCGCCAAACTGACGGCGGACGAGGCGGTGCCCCCGAACGAGGATTCTCCGCTTCTTCAGGGCAAGGGGGATAATAACCAGCAGGACAGCGGAGCCCAATTGTCTGACCAGGCGGAACAGAAACCAAGCAGGTCAAACGATAGGAACGGACCCGGCCAGGCAAGCGATTCCTCCCTTGATGGAACCAGTGACGAGCCGGGCGACCTTGGCGAGTTAGCGGAAAGCCGACACACCGGGACCACGAATGCGGTAGGTGATCCTGGCGAGGACATGCAGGGGGCACTGCGCCAAGGTTCCGGCTCAGGGGAACTGAAGGCGCGTGAAAGTGCGCAAGCGGCCGAAATTCTTCTTCGCGAGATCACCGACGACCCTGACAAGGTTTTGCGGGTCCGTCTCTTCACAGCCCACGAGCGGCGCCAGGCGGGAAATCCGTGATGTTTCCAAGGGTTGGCATCATCGGTCTGACCGCGCTTTTTATTGTTGTTGCGGGGACGACGCGCGCGCAGCAAGTGGCAATTCCCGTCGTGCCGCAACTTCGGGTCATTGTCGAGCCCAGTCACGTGCTCCAGGGCGGCGCCCACGTGCAGGGTCAAATTCGGCTTCGAGTACTGCTAGCATCTCCCGATCCGTTTGCCTCGATAGATTTTGTGATGCCAGAGATCACCGGGGCGAAGGTTGTCGATCTGTTCCCGCCAAAGACGCGCACCATCAATGTTTACGAGAAGGTGGGCTATGCCTATGAAACCCACCTCGCATTGTTTGCAGAATCCAGTGGTATACTAACCATACCTAAGATTTCCATATCTATTACCGTGACGACGCCAGAGGGAGAGCATCAACAGTTCGAGCTTTCGAACCCGGCGTTTGATATTCCGATTCATCCCATCGACCCGACGCTACAATCAAGCTGGTGGATGGTGGCGGATAAGGTTGAGATCAGCGAAAGCTGGACCCCGGAACCGGAGGCGTTCCGCGCTGGTGAAACCATCAAGCGCCATGTGTCGATCATTGCGCACGGGGTGAGCGTTGCCCAACTGCCGCATATCGAGCAAATTGCAAACCAAGGCTATGCCGTCGTCGGTGCGTCCCAAGACACCAAAACCTGGATTACCAAGGAGGGTCTGGTGGCGGAGGTTTCGCAAACTTGGGAAATGTGGCTTCAGGCGGAGGATGTGCTTTACATCAGCCCGATCTTGATTCGCTACTGGGACGCGGCAACGGACGTTCCTGCTGTCGCGCGGCTTCCGAGCAAGCGGGTCGAGCCCCTGCCGCGCGATCCTGAAGCATCGCGCCGCGCCTTGCTCGAAGAGGCCATGGCCGCGCATCGTGGGCGACGTCTCGGTGCGTTGGTGCTAATTGCCATACCTACTGTTGCTGGTTTTGTCCTGTTAACCATGCTTGCCTACGCGGCGCGGCGAACCCGGGCAGACAGCCAACTTTTATCAGAATGCCGAAACGAATTGTCCGTGGGCGAGAGCCTTGCGGCCATCCTGCGCTGGTCAGAATCAAGTTTCGGAGAACGCGGCGGGCACGCGATAACGGCCTTGGAAAAATATCTGGGTGGTTCGGTGACACAAGCGCTTGCAGACGCTCAGGCGACGGCGTTTGGCGCAGAAGAGCGGGGAATCGATTCACGTGAGGTATCACACATTCTGGTGCGCGCCGCGCGTGTTTCTCGAATATCGCAGGTTTGGGCTAAGCTCGCTGCGCCCTTTGTAACTATGTTCGCAGCGTCCCGTCTTGCCGCGCGTACTGAGTAATAGAATTAAGACCAAACATAGGCTTTTCAGTTCGGCGAAGCATTTCCCGCAGCCTTGCGTCTTCCCTAGGGTATGCATAGCCACATCCGAGGTTGGCGAGCGCGTCGGCAGCCTCAAGATAACGCTATCCGTGCATCGGCTAGCATGGGCTGGGCTGAGCTTCTGCGATCTCTGACGTGAACACGATGGAAAAACGTTTTAAACGCCGACGCCATAGACCCTATCCGCACGGCGCAGAAAATTTCAGGTCCAATGGAGAAGCTGTAAAACTTCGCCATTGGCGGCCATGCTTTCGTGCCGGCGCCCATAGAGTTCGGCGAGTTAGGCGTACTATCGACGCCCACGCATATTTTTAGAGAATGAACTGTCATGGAGAAAGCCTAACCCGATGCGCCATCGTGGTTGCCATTGTGGAAATGCCGGGTTAGAGCTTTTCTGGACCGCTAACTTGGGAGCAAACACCATGGTCGATCCCATGCGCATGATCGGAGTCCTTCCGCCGGTCCTAGCCCTGTTCGACACCGGCCTCGCAGCGAACCTGAAGCGATTTGCAGACCATGTTTCCCGTCAGAAATACCAGCCGGTTGAGCGTGTCACGGGCGGCGAGGCAGCACCCGCCATCTTCAAGGTGATGGATCTTGTGGTGATTGCCAACGATAACAACGTGATACGGGACACGGGCCTGGAACAGGCGGCGGAGTAGGACTGGCGCGATGCAAGCAGACTACATTATCGTCGGCGCTGGCTCGGCCGGCGCAGCTCTAGCTTATCGTCTCTCTGAAGATCCTGGCACCACTGTCCTGCTCGTCGAGGCAGGTAAGCCCGAACACCCCTACGCCCGCATGCCGGCAAGCTTCGGGCTGTTCATCGATCGGCCCGGCGTCAACTGGTGCTATCGCTCAGAGCCTGAGCCGGGCACCGCCGACCGCGCCATACCGGTACCGCGTGGCAAAATGCTGGGCGGCTCCAGCTCGCTCAACGGCCTGCTTTACGTGCGCGGACAAACGCTCGACTACGATACCTGGGCTCAACTCGGCAATCGCGGCTGGAGCTGGCAGGACGTGGCCAAGATATTCCGCCGGATGGAGGGCTACGACCGAAGCGATAGCGAGGCGCGCGGCAGCGCCGGGCCCCTCGGTATCACCGAGGTTCCGGGCCACATTCCGCTTTATGACGGTCTGTTTGCCGCCGCGGAATCGGTTGGTCTACACCGCAATCTCGACTACAACGGCCCTAACCAGGACGGTATCGCCAAGGTTCAGGCGACCATAAAGAGTGGCCGGCGAATGAGCACCGCAGCGTGTTATCTGCGCCCGGCCAAACGTCGCCCTAATCTTCGCATCGTGACCGAGGCTATGACGCAGAGCCTGCTGTTGGACGGCAAGCGTTGCATGGGCATCGCCTATAAAAAGGGAGGCAGCACCGTCGAAGCACGCTGTGCCAAGGAAGTTATCCTTTCGGCTGGTGCCATCGGTTCGCCACAAATCCTGGAGCTGTCAGGCATCGGCCGCCCCGAGCTATTGCAAGGGCACGGAATCGCAGTCAACCACGAGTTATCCGGCGTCGGTGAAAACTTTCAGGACCATATGCTCTCGCGTGCGCAATGGAAGATTACGGATCCCGAGGCTTCGTATAACGGCACGGCACGCGGCCTGAGAATGCTCGGGCAGATACTCAGATATGCCACGACGGGCGGAGGCTTCCTCAGCCTACCAGCCGCCTGCATGGCGGCCTGGGCAAAGACCAGACCTGAGCTCGAAACGCCCGACGTACAGATGCAGTTCGTTCCCTACTCTGTCGGTGACCTCAAGCGGCGCAAGGTGCATCCTTTTCCCGGCATGGCCGCCGCCTGTTTTCAACTGCGCCCGCAAAGCGTCGGCACCATCCATATCCGCTCGTCCGATGCGCAAGAGCAGCCCGCTATTCGCTTCAATTTTCTCGATGCTGCCGTGGACCGGCAGACTATGGTTGACGGCTTCAAGATCATGCGGAGCATTGTCGAGGCGGAACCCATGGACCCCTACCGCGGCGAGGAACTGATACCCGGCGAGTCTATTCGCAGCGACGACGAGATTGAGAGCTTCATCCGCCAAAAGGCAGAGACCGGCTTCCACCCCGTAAGCACCTGCCGCATGGGCCACGGAGCGGAGGCGGTGGTCGACGACCAACTCCGGGTTCACGGCATGATGAGCCTGCGCGTCGCCGACGCCTCCATCTTCCCGACCATGCCCTCCGGCAATACCAACGCGCCGAGCATTATGGTCGGCGAAAAGGCGGCAGACTTGATCAAGGGCACAGGCTGAGTCTGGTGTTCCACTCGTCTGGCCACCCCAAGTCCTCCCACACGCGCCATCTGCCTCGAGAACAGCGTCTGCTTAGCCTTGGCCCGCGATGGCCGGCACACCTTACATATTGGTCCCGTCATGGCACGCGATGAGGCCTCTGTTGTAGCCCTTGTCGCAGCAACACCCTCCAGCGCGACTCAGCCGATCTCTATCGATGTGCCAGCGCAATACACTGAATTCAAGGCTTTGCTGGCCAACATAGGCTTTGCGCTGCTTTGGAAATTTACCCACATGCACACGGCCATTGCCGATTTTGGCAATCCGCAACGGTGTTTTGCCGTTGCCAGTTCAGAATTTCGCTGACGACGATGACCAAGCACAAGTATCAGCGCATCGCGCGCCTCTACGACCTACTCGACTTGCCATTCGAACGTAGCCGCTATCAGCCCCTGCGCCACCACCTATTCGAGGGCCTCAGTGGCAGGATCCTGGATGCTGGCGTGGGTACGGGCCGTAATATTCCCTTCTATCCCGCCGGTAGCCGCGTCACCGGCATCGACCAAAGCCCCGCCATGCTTGAGCGTGCCGCCCGCCGCCTGGCGCGTATCGGCGGCGATGTGGAACTTCGCGAGACAAACGTCCTCGATACAGGCTTCTCCGACGACACGTTCAATGCCGTGGTCGCCACCTTTCTCTTCTGCGCGCTCGACGAGACTTTGCAGCTGCCGGCCTTGCATGAGCTAGCGCGCATCTGCAAACCTAGCGGCGAGATCCGCATCCTCGAATACCGCTATTCTGACAACCCGCGGAAGCGCTTCATCATGCGCCTGTGGGCGCCCTGGGTACGCTGGGCCTATGGCGCCGGCTTCGACCGCAACACCGAACACCATATGCCGGAGGCAGGATTGGAGATCGTCGAGACCCGATTCTTGCATGAGGACATCATCAAGATAATCACAGCCCGGCCTATCCAAGGTCAATCGTGATGTCCCACAAGGCTTATGTTTTCTTAAGAAATAATATACTGCTATTACAATAACTAATTGTTTTAATATAAAAATATTTACTTTATTAAGTTCACCCACTAGCCTTGATTCGCTACTATCTCGATGCTGTTTGCTAGGCCTATCCATTGCTTACCAACGAGACGCCTTCGTTGCCGCCCACCCCAACCCCTATCATCGTGCCAGCAGCACGGTGCCCCTGACCATTCGTGACGGGGATATTGCGTTCGGCTCGTTGGTCGGTACAAGGTTTGCCACAGACGCCGAGCCCAACTGGTCGGAAATGAAAAGCATGGGAGAATAAGCGATGGCGCTGCTCGGCAATGGCATGATGGTCTTCTGGCACGACTTCGAGGGAGACGAGACCGACTTTCTACACTGGCACTCATACGAGCACATGCCCGAACGCGTTGGCATTGCCGGCTTTCGTCGCGGGAAGCGCTTTGCCGCTGTTGCGGGTGCGCCGAAATATCTGACCTATTATGAGACCGAGTCGGTCGACACGCTGACCTCCGAAGCCTATCTCGCGCGCCTCAACGACCCGACGCCCTGGACCAAGCGCAATTTGGCCGGTTTTCGCAATAGCAACCGAACACTTTGCGCGATCGTCGCGAGCTTTGGCCACGGCCAAGGTGCCGCCATGCTAACCATTCGGCTATCTCCTGAAGCTGGGAAAGAGAGCAATCTGGCACGTTGGTTGACGGATAAAATATTCCCAAATCTGGTCTCCCAGCCTGGTTTTATGGGCGCACACTTGTTGCGTGGCGACGAGGCCGCCAGCCGCACCGAGACCGACGAAAAAGCCTTGCGAGACACCGAAGACGAGGTAGCGGATTGGGCCTTGATGATCGAAGCGATCACGCCGGCTGCTCTGGTGGCCTTACGCGATAGAGCGTTATCCGATTCAGCCCTGGCCGATCACGGCGGACGAAACATAGTGGCAGGCATATACCTGCTGCAATGCAACGTGGCCGAGTTTGATTTGGCGTAGCAACGTTACCCCAACACTCTGTATAGACCGGTCATATCTGCGGCGATGTGGTCGTTGACGTGACAGACAAATATCCAGAAACAGAAATTATCTGGCACACCGGGCGCGACTACGGCACGTCCCCGGGAAAGGTCTCGGCGAGAAACGCCTCAGAGACGGAAGATAAACCTCCTCCGCGTGCGCACTGGCCGTCGTCAGCGCCGAGAGCACGGCGGCAGCGACGGCCAGGCAGGCCGGTTTTTGGGGAGGACCGGCGCATCAGAACTGGTAGTTGATACCCAGATTTAATCTATTGTCATCCTTGCGGAGGTTAGGTGGATTGCGGGCCAAGCTGCCGCTCATTTCTTACTCACAAATGTCCCTTACTTCTAATGCGAATGTGTCGCATTCGCGAATAAGAGTCAAGCGATAACTCGGTAGACTTTCGAGGCGTGAGTAAGGTAGCGCTAAAGCCGGGGTAGTAGCAGACCGCCGTCGACGTGGATAGCTTCACCGACAGTGAAGGGCAGCAGGCCTTGCGCCAGGGTGGCGACCGCCGCAGCCACGTCCTCGGGCTGACCCCAGCGGCGAATTGGCGACAAACCTTCGGCAATCGCCTTATCGTAGGATTCCTTGGCCGGCGCCGTCATATCGGTTTCTATGACCCCCGGACGAACCTGGTAGACACCTACGCCACACTCGGCAAGCCGCAGGGCGAAAAGGCGCGAGACCATGCTCAGGCCCGCCTTGGAGACGCAATATTCACCACGATTGAGAGAGGCTGCTTCGGCATTGACGGAAGTGATGAAAACGATCGAGCGATGCACCCCCACCTCTGCCGCCGGCATGGCAACCAGACGTTTAGCAAAGGCTTGGGTCAGAAAGAACGGCCCCCGCGTATTCACAGACAGGCAGCGGTCGTAGCTTTCCGGCGAGACATCGAGAAGGTCAGCGCGGGCGAGAACTGAGACCCCAGCATTGTTGACTAGGCAATCGAGCCGGCCGAAATGCTCGCTGATACGGTTCAGTAGCCCCTCATGAGCCCTCAAATCCGCGATGTCGGTGGTGAAAGGCGCTGCCCGTCCGCCAGCCGCTTCAACTGCACCGACCGTCCCCGCCAAGTCCTCGCTATAGTCGAGGTCGTTAGCGGCGATATCAAAGCCCGCCGTCGCCAGTGCCACGGCGGTGGCACGGCCGATCCCCCTCTGACTGCCTGTGACCAGCGCTACCGGTCTGCTATCACCGTTCGCCATTGTCTTATCCCCTGAGAAGTTCGCGCGCGATGATGCTACGCTGGATTTGGTTGGTGCCTTCGTAGATTTGCGTAATCTTGGCGTCGCGGTAAAGGCGTTCAACCTCAAAGCCGCGGATATAGCCGCTGCCACCGAAAATCTGCACAGCGTTGGCAGTGTGCTGGACCGCCGCATCACCGGCGAAACACTTGGCCATGGAGCAGGCCATTGTGACACCGTCACCGCTTTCGAGTCGGGCCGCGGCATCGTGAGTAAGCAGCCGTGCGGCGGCGATGTCCTTGGCCATGTCCGCCAGCATCCATTGCAAACCCTGGAAATCCGCGATCGGCTGGCCAAACTGCTTGCGAGTCGGCATGTAGCCGAGCACCGCCTCAAGCGCCGCCTGGGCAATGCCCACGGCAAGGGCGGCAATGCCGACGCGGCCTTTGTCGAGCACGCTCATCATGATGTGAAAGCCCCTACCCTCTTCGCCAAGCAAGGCATCACCTGGCAAGGCTACCGAGTCGAAATGTAGCGCGCCCACCTGGGACGCGCGTTGGCCCATCTTGTGCTCCTTCACGCCCCTGCTCACGCCCTCCTCTGCCAGGTCGACAATGAAGATGCTCATGCCGCGCTTACCTGCCTCGGGATCGGTGCGCGCCAGCACGAAGCCGAGTTCTGCCACCGGCGCGTTATGAATCCAGATCTTTGAGCCGGAGAGCCGCCAGCCGTCGCCGTCGCGCTTCGCCAGGGTCTTGATGCCGGACACGTCGGTGCCCGCCTCCGCTTCGGTAATACAGTAGGCAACGCGTTTGTCAGCTGCGAGCACGGAGCCAAGATGCTCTGCCTTCTGCGCTGGTGTGCCGTGGCGCGTCAGCAAGGTCGCGATCAGTTCAACTAACCCACATTGATCGGCGACCGAGCTATAGCCCCGTGACAACTCCTCCATGACGATGGCATAAGCCAGCGCATCCATGCCAATGCCGCCGGCATCTTCTGGTGCCGTGATACCAAACAGGCCAAGCTCCGCCATCTGGGCATAGATCTCGGTCGGAAAGCGCTCCTCCTGATCGAGAGATTCCGCCGCGGGACGGATCACATCGTCGGCGAAGCGCTGCGTGGTGGCACGTATTTGCCGATGTTCGTCGGTTTCGCGCATGGCCCCCTCCCGACGGCCGAATTCAAGCGTTCCAGCGACCGCAACTTAATGTAACTATTTAGTTACTTAAGTACCCGATAAGCTTTCTGCCGGCAAGCGGAAACATCATGGCCAGACACGCAGATCAGCTGCGTTATTGATCGAGGGTGGTACCATCGTCGATAGCATAGGCTTCGCACACTGCATCTTATTTGCCTAATCCGAAAACTCGCCCGGAGAACCCGTCCTGTCCGAACAGGTTCAACTACGCCTCAGGGCCGCAGATAGCCGAGCACCGTATCGACGATATGGGTGAGACGCGCATCTAGTTCCTTCTCTGCCATCAGGTCTCGATCAAAAAGGATCGAAGAGGTATATCGATTAGTCAAATAATAATATCCCAGCGCCGCAATACTCATAATAATCTGCACAGGATCAATACCGCCGCGGAACGAGCCGTCGGTTTCGCCGCGCGAGAGAATATCGCCGACCATGGCGACAAACGGCGCGTGCAGGTCGCGGATCACGATAGAACCCTCCAAATGCCGTGCCTTGTGTAGGTTCTCGCTATTAACCAGACGCAGAAACTCCGGATTTTCTAGATAATAATTCCAGGTAAACGTGACCAAGGTACGGATCGCCTCAACGGGTTCCAAATGCTCCAGTTTCAAGGCCTTCTCGGCATCACGAATATCGGCATAGGCTGCCTCGAGTACGGCAAGAAAGAGATCGTCCTTGCCGCCGAAATAATGGTAGAGCATACGTTTGTTGACACTCGCCCGTAGGGCGATGCCATCAACCCGCGCACCACCCAGGCCAAGCTCAGAGAACTCGGCCTTAGCCGCATCGAGAATGCGCGCACGGGTGCGCACCGGATCGCGCGCGGGGGCCACATCGGACTTGGCGTTAGCGCTCATGCCTGAGGTTATAAACATGGAGAGACCCAAGTGAAACGGCGTATCGGCCTCATCGGACTCGGATTCGGCGCCCCGGCGCATGCACGCAGTCTTATCGACCTGTCGGAAAGCGTGGACGCGATCGCAGCGAGCCGTACACAGGAGCGCTGTGACGCCTTCGCGGCCCAGTACGAGCTGCCGACCACTACCGATATCAACGGGCTTTTTGAGAACCCCGATGTTTCCGCTCTCATCATCGTGACCCCGCCGGATACACACCTTGCCCTGGTCGAGCGCGCCGCCGCCGCCGGTAAACACATCCTACTGGATAAGCCACTGGCAACGACTACCGACGACGCAGCACGCGTCGTCGAGGTTACACGCAAGGCTGGCGTAAAGCTCGGAGTGGTGGTGCAAGGGCGCTTTCGCGACTCCAGCTTGCGCGCGCGTGAGCTAATCGAGGCTGGCGCGCTTGGCGAGATCTGCATGGCTACGGTGAGTGTGCCATGGTGGCGTGAGCAGAGCTATTACGACGCGCCGGGCCGCGGCACTTATGCGCGCGACGGCGGCGGCGTTCTGATTACCCAAGCGATCCACCTGATCGATCTGTTCCAGAGTCTCACCGGAGGCATCGCAGAAGTCGCGGCAGTTGCCGCACGAACCGCGATGCATGAGCTCGAGGCAGAGGATTTTGTCGCAGCCGGGCTTGTACTGACGAACGGTGCGCCGGGAAATCTGCTCGCTACCACTGCGTTCTATCCAGGCGCCAGCGACCGTATCGAGATCGTCGGCACGAAAGGTACTGCCATTCTTATCGAGGAATGGCTGGAGGTGCACTATCAGGACGGCACGAGCGAGATCGCCGGCAAGCCGGCGGCGAAGGGCGGACTCCGTGCCAACACGGCTGAGATGTCGCACGAGCCCCATCGCGGGCTGATCACAGATTTCCTCGAAGCCCTGGACAAGGACCGTGACCCTGGCGTTACCGGCGAGGAGGTCCTAGAGGTACACCGCATCATTGACGCCCTGCTTGAATCCGGGCGCAAAGGGCGCAGGATATCCCTTTAACGAGGGACAACCATGGCTGACAGGAGATCCCGGGCTGATGCTCATCGACAAAGGCCCGTGCACGTCGCCACCTCGTGAGCCTTCCACGTGCGCCGTGACGACATCTCAATGATCCAGATCGACGGCGTACTGGGTAGCACCGTCGTCGGGTTGTAGGGCTGCTAACCTCAACAACGCACCGCCTCCTTAACCCCGATCCCAACAAGCGCCACGACTTCCATTCGGATTGACAGTTCGTGCCCGACAACGGCACCTTCGCAAGCACCTTCAAGATCCGGTGACAGCCGTTCGTGCGTCACTTCATGGAAGATTTTCCCTTCCCTTGGGATCTACTGGCGAGCGCCAAGGGTGTCTAGCTTGCTGAATGCGCTCTGCAAAGCCCCGATCAACGCCAGTGGGTGAAAGTTTCTAATATTCCCGCCTGATTAAGCTTGGCTGTCGCGTTGCTGTCGACGATTATCGCGCCCGGCCCATAGCCTCAAACAGGGAGAACAAGAACATGGCCATGATGACGAGATTCTTGATTGCCATTATCACCGCGGCGGGCATCACCACCGCGGCGTTAGCCGGCCCCGAACGGATCACTTTTCCGAACGACTATCGGGACAACTTTGTGCAGTACTATGCTGGCGAGCGCGCCAACGGAAAGCAGTATGCGATCATATTTGCCAACCCCGTGGCGGCAAAGGCGGCCGAGGGCAGCGGTACCCTACCAAAGGGCTCGCAGATCGTGATGGAAATCTATAAGCCGCAGAGGAACGCCAACGAGGTGGTCTTCCGCGATACCAACGATGCCCTAATTCCAGGAGAGCTTGCGGCCATCGCCGTGATGGAAAGCCAGGCCGGCTGGGGTGAGGCCTATGACGACGAGCTGCGTAACCGTGATTGGGATTTCGGCCTTTTCACACCGTCTGGTGAAATCAAGAAAAACGACTCGACCGCCTGCCTTGAATGTCATGTTGGCTACGGCGACAGCGCCCACATGCACACCTACGACGCTCTAGTCGAGAACGCCGCCGAGTAGGCACTGGCGACCGCCGCGCTGGCCTTGCCTGGCGCGGCGGCATCTCCGATTACTGTGATCTCCTTGCCCAATCGTCGCTGCAGGCTCTCGCCTGTGGCGATGCGGGCACGGTAGTAGAGCCAGTCACGCACATCATCACGTGAGAATAGCCTCCGCAAAACGGGCCAGCGGGCAAGTGACATCGCCAGCCGTACCGGCGCCAAGCGATAGCGCGCACCGGTGGCCAGAACGATGCGATCGAAGCCATCTAGAATGTCTGTTTCAGTGAAGGGATCGGCACCAAGGTGAAAATCGACGCCATTAGCACAGCAAATATTAACAAGAGAGCCGATATAGGTATCAAAGACATCTTCGGCTGATTCAACTTCTTGAAACAACGGAGCCTTTGCCGCCAACCGCAAGGCGCCGCCGAGCCGGCTGTCGCGCTCGAAGACGGTGACGGTGTTGCCCTCCGACACCAGGGACGCGTAGGTCAGTCCAGCCGGGCCGCCACCAACCACGGCAATGCGCTCATTGTGCGGTGATATACTAACGCCCTCTAGTTCGCTTTCGCGCCCCATGGCGGGATTGACGATGCAGGATAGCGGCGCCCCACCGCGCATGCTATCAACGCAGGAATTGCAGGAGAGACAGCGGCGCACGGGCTCCCCGGCGCGCACCTTGCGCGGCCAGTCAGGATCTGCAAGCAGGGGCCGACCGAGGGCAACGAAGTTCGCCTTGCCCTCGGATATTGCCGCCTTGGCGAGTTCCGGATCGCCGAGCCGCGCCACTGCAATAACCGGCACAGCGATCCGTGCTTTTACTTGCGTCGCGAAATCGAGAAAGGTGGCCTCCGCCATGGCCATGGGCGGGATCATTATGCTCGGTGGCTCGGAGCGGTAGTGCCCGGCGGTAACGTGAATAGCGTCGGCGCCACGGGCGGCTGCCCATTTAGCAACCTGTATGCCGTCACTAAGGGGCATGCCGTGTGAGAAAAAGTCTTCAACCGTCAAACGATAGATTAGGGCCAGGTCCGGGACCGCCGATTTAATATGCGCGAGAATATCGAGACCGAAGCGTGCGCGGTTCTCGAGGCTGCCGCCATAGGCATCGTCGCGGAAATTCTCGGCGGGACAGAGAAATTGCGAGATCAGATAACCATGCGCGGCGTGTATCTCTACTGCGTCGAAGCCGGCGATACGGGCGCGCTCGGCGGCGGCAACGAAGGCCGCCGTAGTCTCCTTTATCCGACCCAGGCTCATCGCTTTCGGGACGATGGTCTCCATGGTGCCTTCGAAGACGTCATGGGGCACGGCTGAGGGTGCGATTGGTGTCTCACCGCAAATATCGACCCGCGTATGCCCGCCGCCGTGACCGAGCTGGATGGCCGCACACGCACCCTCGGCCTTGATCGCCGCGGTCAACCGCTGCAGACCCGGCAGATAGCAATCATGATAGATGCCAAGCTCACGATGACGGTGACGCCCCACCGCCTCAGGAGAGGCCATCTCCACGGTGATAAGGCCCACACCGCCGCGCGCGCGAGCACGAAAATAAGCAATGGTAGATTCCGTGACCTCGCCGTCAGCGCTGGCGCTGCGCGTCGTCATGGACGGCATGACGATCCGATTGGGTAGGTTCAGCGGCCCGATCTGCCCCGGGCTGAACAGATTGCTCACTCGGCGGCTTCTGCTAAAGCCCCTTCCCTGCCGATACCGGCCTCGCCGAGGGCCGCTTGCAGGCGGGCGATCTCGTCTGCCGGCAACTTCATCAGCGGCGGCCGCACCACCGCCTTGTCGAGCCGGCCGAGCAGCACCAGACATTCCTTCATGCGATTGTGCATGTCGAGGAAGGGCGGCGCATAGAAGGCCTGTACCATCGGGTAGATGCGATCATTGATGGCCTGCGCACACGCCAAATCCTTCGCCTGCACCGCCTCGAACAGCGCCACCTGCAGATCGGCGATGACACTTCCCGCGCCCGACAATAGCCCACCCGCCCCCATGGTCAGTGAACTCATCAGCCAAGCGCTATGCGTCGTCAGCACGGTCACCGGCCTCGGTAGATCGGGCAGAGTTCGGCTGTGCTTCTCGTGCAGCATGGGTTCGGAGCACCAATCCTTAATGGCGACGATGCTGGTGATCCTATCCAGCAGCGAAAGCAACGTCTCGAAGGGATAGCCAAGCCCGCTCGCCGCCGGATATTGGAACAGTATCATCGGCAAATCGGTGGCCGCCGCGATAGTCTCAAAATGGGCTTGCGCCATCTCAGGGCGCAGCTGCCCGCCCATGCTCATAGAATTGGGCGGAAAAACCAGCAAGCAGGAGGCACCCGCCTGCTCAGCCATCTTCGCAATGCGCGCCGCCTCGTGGCTACCATCGGCATAGACGCCATTGATCAGCGGCACTTTGTCGCCGACCTCGTCTAGCGAGAAATCCAAGATGCGCTTCTGCTCATCAAAGGAGCAAGCATGCACCTCGGAAGCATGGCCGTTGACAGTCGCCGCCGTGACGCCAGAAATTAGCGCGCAATCGCGCAAATGCTTGCGCGAGCTTACCTCGTCGATAGCGTAGTCCTCGTCGAAGGCCAACAATGTCGCAGGAATAACGCCGTGCGGGCGGTACATGGCTCGTCCTCCGTATCGTCTATGCGGCAACAACCCCGAGTATAAGCCGGTCCGCATCCCGATTTCACGCTCATTCCGCGACGCGGAAGCCGATATCGCTGTAGCGCTTTGCCTGAGGACCCCAGCCACGCGCGGTCGATCGTGGGAAGGGCGGATTGCTCAGACAGGGGCCATCACGCAGAGTGCGCGAGCTACAATCCCCCGCCAACTGCGCTGAGCCGTCGCCAAGCCCAACGGAGTAGCTGTCATGGTAACAATTCTCGACCCCCCCAGACATTCCCAAGCATATCGTGCGGCCCGAAGCTGTTGCCGAAATAGCGGCCGGCCGATGCGGTGTTCGCGGCACCATCGTCACAGGCGGCACTGTCCCATGCCCAGCTCGGGTAGGCCCACAACGTAGCGCGATCGGCCCCATTGGCGTTACGGCATTGTCCTCTTGCCGCATCTCGATGCGGCCAATGGTACAAGAGTCGGCGCGATCACCCCAATGCGCTACAACCCGGCAACGCGCAAAAGCTCAAGGTGTCGGACCTCTCACTTTCATTGCTCCTCAGAATGCTGTCACGTCAACTTCCGCGCCCTTGCGCTCTGCCGAGAGGTAGGCACTGTAGACGGTTGAGATGCAGTTCGCGGCGAGCCGGGAATCGCTTTCGACGTCATCGCCATAGGCTACGGTACGATAGAACGCCTCAATTTCCTGTGGGAAACCTGTGGTGTGATCCTCGTCGGGTGCGGTTGGGGCCCAGCCCTGCTTGGTGCCGATCTTCTCCACCACGTAGATATCGTCGAACGCCGCCTCGACCGGGTTGTAGGTCTCCATCGCCGTATTGGGATTGATGTTGCAGCGGGCGCGGTGATTGTTAGCGCAGACATCGAGCCAGTTGTGGATTCCGCCCATGACGATCTCGGAAGCGTAGATGTCGGCTATCGCGCCGTCCTCGAAAACCACGTGCATGACCGAGAAATCCTCGATGTCGTGGTAGTCGCTACGCAAGTGGCCTTCGTCGCGATAGGCCGCGAGCTTGGTGATGGCGTGGGTGCGGGCGCTGACCGCCGCGGGGCGTATCGCCTTGCCGTCACGACTTAACCCCTCGACACGCTTCAGGTAGAGCGCCGCGGTGAGCGGGTGACAACCCTTGCCGATCATCGAGCCGCCGCCGCCAAGGTGCGAGAAGCCATAGGCCTCAGCATGCGAGCCCGAATGCGCCTCCTCACCATGCATCCAGAGGATCTGCGCGCCGGTCTTCTCGAGGATCTCGCGCTCTTTCTGGATCGACGGTGCGTAGACCCAGTTCTCGGCATAGAGAATGCGACCGGCACTCACAGCCTCAGCTTCGAGCATGCGCTGAATGCTGGCAAGCGCCCCGGTCAGCTCTAACTCCTTGGGCGCATCCCCATCACCGAACGAGCCAGTCAGCGGCTTCTCCACGATGACATGTTTGCCCTTAGCCAGCGCCGCGACAGCCAGCGGTTCGTGCGTTGCGGGCGGCGTGCAGATATGCGTCACGTCCGCCAGGTCGATGACCGCCTCGGCGCTGGCGAGCACATCAAGGCCGTGGACCCCGGCAAAGTGCCTGGCATTGGCCTTGGTCGGTGAATACACGCCGACAATCTCGACATTTGTGCCGTAGACGCGGGCCGCCGCCTCTATGTGCAGGCTGGCTGCAAAGCCCGAGCCGATGAGGCCAGCGCGGACCGTCTTCTTAGTCTTGCGCATTTTCACCTCCCCTTGAATACCGGATCGCGCTTCTCTTTGAAGGCCGTCATGCCCTCGATTCTGTCCTCGGTCTCGAAAGCACGGCAGACCGCCTGGCGCTCCATGACTGTGCCGGCAGCAAGCGAGGTCTCATAGGCCGCGAGCACGGCCTGCTTGGCCATGCGCAAGGCTACCGGCGGCTTGGCGGCGAGCACTTGGGCCAAGGCCATCGCCTCGTCGCAGGCTGTACCGGGCACCACCAGCTTGGAGACCAGCCCGGCCGCGAGGGCGGTCCGCGCGTCGATCGGCTCGCCGCCCATGATCATCAGCATAGCTAGCGGCTTGCCGGCGATGCGCGTCACCCGTTGTGTACCGCCGTCGCCAGGCAACACGCCGATATCGATCTCGGGCTGGCCGAAGCGAGCATCCTCTGCCGCAACGATGACGTCGGCCAGCAGCATTAGTTCGTGCCCGCCACCGAAGGCAAAGCCCTCCACGGCAGCAAGTAGGGGTTTGGGAAAACGCTCGATGCGCGCCCAGTCTGCGTTACGTCCGACATTGTCGAGCGCATCGATGCCGTTGGCGATGAACTCCTTGATGTCGGCACCAGCCGAGAATACGCCATCGCTGCCGGTGATCACCGCGCAACGAACAGCATCGTCACCGGCCGCGACGCTCAGCGTTTCTGCAATGGCGTGGATCAGCTCGCCGCTCAGGGCATTGCGCTGGCGTGGGCGGTTGAGGGTTAGCAGAAGCACGCCCTCGTCTCGCAACAATTTGGTTAGAACGTCTGTCATGGAAATCCTCCCTTCCCCTAGCATATACCAAGGCCTATTGGTTACGCTCCATGCGATGGCCTGAAGGGAGCGCGACGCGATGAGCAATCAAAAACCGAATCTCGGTTATATTGGCCTCGGCATGATGGGCGGACCGATGGCGCTGCGCCTCGCCAATGCCGGCTTTCCGCTCAGCATCTGGGGCCGGAGCCCGGCCAAGCTCGAAGCCGCCAAGGCGGCGGGCGCTCGCGCCGTGGAGACCGCGGCCCAGGTGGCGCGCGACGCGGATATCGTTTTCACTTGCCTGTCCGATACGGAAGCGGTGGAGGCCGTAGTATTCGGTGAGAACGGGCTGGCCACCGGTGCCGGGCCAGGCAAGCTGCTCGTCGACATGTCCTCGATCCGCCCAGAGGCCGCGCGCGATATGGCCGCGCGGTTGCGCGACAAAACCGGCATGGGCTGGATCGACGCGCCGGTCTCTGGTGGTGTCGCCGGGGCCGAGAGCGGCAAGCTGACGGTAATGGCCGGCGGCAGCGAGGCGGACTTCGCGCACGCAGAGCCAATTGTCGCGCATCTCGCCCAGCGCTTCAGTCTTATGGGCACGAACGGAGCCGGCCAGGCGACCAAGCTCATCAACCAGGTCCTAGTCGGCTGCGTGGTTGCGGTTCTGTCGGAGGCCGCAGCGCTTGCCACGCGCGCCGGCATAGATGCCGCGCGTATTCCCGAAGCGCTGGCAGGGGGTCGCGCGGATTCCTTGCTCCTGCAACAGTTCTTTCCGAAGATGGTCGCCGGTGACTTCTTCGTCGAAGCCCATATCCGCACCATGCTCAAGGATCTCGACACCGTTCTGGCGCTGGCGCGCGAAACCACCACGGCAATGCCGATGACAGCGACGGCGCTCGAGTTGCACCGCCTCATGGTGCAGCGCGGTCACGGCGACGAGGATGGCACCGCGCTCGCCACCCTCTATTTTGATACACCCGTCTGACAACCTTTCAAGGAACAAAGCCATGACCATGCTCGACGGCATCCGCGTGCTCAGCTTCAATCATTTCCTACTCGGACCGATGGGCATGCAGGTGCTCGGCGATCTCGGCGCCGACGTCATCGCGGTAGAGCCCGTGAGCGGCGGCTTCCAGCGCAAATGGAGCGGCGCTAACCGGCGCGCGGATGGGGAATCTCTGCTGCACCTCTGCGCCAACCGCAACAAGCGCAACATCGCGATCGACTTAAAGTCCGAGGAAGGCAAGGAGGTCGTGCACCGGCTGATCGCCAAGAGCGACGTGATCTGCGAGAACTTCCGCCCCGGCGTGATGGACAAGTTCGGCTTCGGCTACGAAGACGCTAAGAAAATCAATGCCGGCGTCATCTATGCCTCGGCTTCGGGCTATGGTGGCGACGGTCCCTACCGCGAGCGCCCGGGCCAAGACCTCGTGGTACAAGCCATGTCGGGCCTGGCTATGATCAACGGCAACGACCAGCAAGCACCGATCCCGGTGGGCGTCTCAGCCGTCGATCACCACGGCGCACAAATTCTCGCCATGGCGATCCTCGCTGCGCTGGTGCGCCGCGGGCGCACCGGAGAGGGCTGTCGTGTGGAGGTGGACCTGCTTTCGGCGGGCCTCGACATACAATGCGAGTCCCTGGTCTGCTGGGCCAATGGGGAACCGGTATCACTAAGGCCGCCGGCCAATATCGCGGGCTGGTACTATGCGGCGCCCTACGGTATCTACGAGACTGCGGACGGTCACATGGCCATCTCGCTTGGCGCCATGGAAACTCTCGCCACGGCGATCGACTTGCCGGCACTTGCGGATTTCTCGGATGCCGAGACCTTCAGCCGCAACCGTGAGATCGCAGCGTTGATTCAGACGCAGGTCGCCGGTTGGTCTAACGATGAGATCGAAGCGCGGCTCGAAGCCCAGTCCCTATGGTATGCGCGGGTCAATGATTACGCGGCGGTGATGACTGACCCACAGGTCGTGCATAACGGCTCGTTCATGACCGTGGACGGTGCCAACGGCGAGCCCATTACCCTGCTCGGCCATCCCGCGCGCTATGACGGCAAACGGCCCGGCGTACGTCGTCCGCCGCAGCCCATCGGCGCCCAGACAGCGGAAGTACTGGGAGAGATTGGCTACGACGATGCGGCCATCGCGGCCATGGCAGGGGCAGGTAGCATAGCCGTTTCCGATTCATGAGCCAGGCAAGATCTATGGCTGCTTTTCATACGGTAGACAGCGACCACGGCACCGGTCACATCACCGGTAAGAAAATAGCATCGTGAGGCCATGGGAGATTCTTTTAGGCTACGGACGAGGGCCGTTGGATCATCACAACTAAAACTAATTAGTTACTTAATGCCATAGCGGATTGCGCCTCGCCACGCATTCGCCATTATGCTTTTCTCGAGCCTCAAATGATGGAGCCATCACATGTCAGATTTCCATGTCGCCATCGGTGACATCGTATCGTTCTCGAAGACGGTCGGCGAGTCCGACGTGTACGGCTTTGCCGGTATTACCGGCGACTTTGCCAACGTGCATGTCAACGACCAGTACATGAAGGGCTCCGCCTACGGCCAGCGCATCGCCCACGGCGTGCTGCTAATGGGCTACATGTCCACCACGTCTTCGATGATGATCGACAAGTCCGGCAGTGAGAGCAGCGACGAGACCGCCGTCTCGCTCGGCTACGACCGGGTGCGCTTTATCGCCCCAGTGTTCATCGGCGACACCGTTACCGTGACCTATCAGATCAAGGATACTGATACCGAGCGACGTCGCAGCCGCTCCGATGTCACGGCGATCAACCAGCACGGCGACACGGTCGCGGTCGCCGAGCACATCATGAAGTGGGTGAAGGACGCCTGACAGAGAAGCTCAGCGCCTCATACTCTAAAGGTTTCCTTCGTGCGAGCCTCCTGCGCCTGGTTGGGCGGGTAGCTCTGCCATTTGTCATGATAGTATCGGGCGCGCATGTCACCGTCCGAGGCCCGGTTGAAGGTCAGAAATACGTTGCGTCGACTACGGCTGCCCGTGTTGGCTGGGGATCCGTGCGGCACATAGCAGTCGAAAAAGATCACGTCGCCGGGGTCGGCCTCCAACAGCACGTATTCGTCTGCGGGCTCATAGGGTGGGTCGGCCTCGGTCAGGGGCTGCCATTCCTCCGTCATCAGCGCTCTTTTGTAGTTGCCTGAGCACATGAAACTCAAGGCGCCATTGTCGAGGCGGTTCTCGTCTACCGCGATGCCCATGGTGATGAAAAAATCGCAGTAGGTATTCCAACCGGCGGCTTGATCTTGGTGCAACTGGTCGGGGCGGCAGCCGGGAAGCTTGTAGTTGACTTTCTCCTTGAACAGCAGCGGCGCTTCACCGAGAAGCTGGGCGAGACAGTCTTCGGTCTTATCCGAGATCAGCAGGTCTGATGCGACGCGGTTATGGTCGCCGATCACGTTTTCGATTCGCACCAGGATATTCTCGTCGCTGATAGGGCTAATTTCGTAGTACTTGGCTTCCTCACCGGAGGCAGGCTGCTTGTCGCGCAGCTCGTCCAGCCAGGCGGAGATCTGCGCCACTTCCGAGGGATTGAAAAACCCCTTGATGACGAAGAACCCTTTTCCCTTGAACGTATTCACCTGTCCCTGAGTCAACGCCATCCTGGAGCCCCCCCCCAACAACACATGCGAGTACCGTTTGATACTCGACTCGGATGCGAACGGGCTTGATTTCGATCAAAGACAAGCGGGTCGAGTGTCTGTGGCAACGTGAGGGGCTAAAAGTGCACCCCAGAAACCCAGGAAGGGCCAGCTTTGGCTCAGCGACGGATCCTGTATCCGTCTCAAGCCAGAATATCGTGCCTTGCGCACGGCGCTCGGCTCGACAGCCTTCGCAATTAGCTTTGAGGCCACCACCGACCTCACCCTTTAACGCGAGAAGTCGAGCCCAAAACCCGCCCGTAAGCCTCCGCCCCGGTGAAACTGGGGAACCCGGCACCAAATTTTCCGTTACTCAACGGCGATGAGCTCCAGCCATTCGCTCCAGCGGGGCGTTTCACCGGCATAGCCGACCCGCACGCGGTAAGGGCCATTTGGCGCCACCCAGGTCTGCCAGTAGCGACGGTCTATGGCGCCGAAATCGTAGACCGTGCCGCTAACTGGAATCTCGCCTTCCAGCAAGCCGGCGCCGTCGCGATAGCGGTAAGCGAGCACATAATCGGCCTCGGCCGGCCCCTGCCATTCCAGTGAGAAGCGCCCGCCGATGCGGTCGTAGCCGAAGACGCCGCTGGCCGATGGCCGCAGCCAGCGTGGCCGCGAGCCAGCACCGGTGCCAGCGGTCTTCACCGCAAGCGGTAAGGCCTGTGCGCGCTCCGCCGCAAGGCCTTTCAGCATGGACGTGACGACATCCGGATAGGCAGCGGCAACATTCGCGCGCTCGCCGGGATCAGCATCGAGGTCGTACAGGGCTGTGCCCTCGCCCGGTTCGCTCAGCTGCAGCTTCCAGCGCCCCTCACGGCGAGCATAAATCATCGCCGCCGGATGGTCAGGCTCGGGCTCAGAATAGCCGGCGCCACTAGTGACGCCGTTCCATGCCCGCGCACCCGGCAACCGCAGCAGGTCCGCACCACCAAGGATTGCCGGCAAGGGCTGACCTAGCAGGGCCAGCAGCGTCGGCATGATGTCGCGATGATCGCTCGGCCCGTCGATTACGCTGCCCGGCGGCGACCCGGAGACGCTAGGGGGCAGAAAAAGGATCAACGGCAATCGCACCACCTCCTCGTACAGGTGCCCGGCAAGTGTGGTCGAGGCGTGCCCCACCTCGCCGCGCTCGAGCAGCTCCTCGCCATGGTCGGCGGTGACCACGACCACTGTGTTGCGTGCCAAGTTGGTCTCTTCGAGCACGGCCCAGAGCCCAGCGAACCATGCATCGAACTCGGCAATACCAGCCTCGTACAAGGCCCGTATCGCCGGCAGCTCATCGGCCTCGAAGACCACCGTTCCGGTCTCCAGACGGCCGCGCTCACGCAAAGCGGCGAAACGCTCGTCCGCCTCGCGCCCGGGCGGCAACAGGGCCCGCCAATCGACGTCAAAATCCGAGCTGGGGCGATAGGGAAGATGGCTGTGGAGGTAGTGGTACCAAAGGACAAACGGCTCACCGGTCGCGGCCCGCGCCCTCAGCCAATCGTGCGGCTGCTGGCCAACCTCACCCACCACGCCCTCGCGGCTGAGCCCCAGCTGGTTGAACAGCGGAATGCGCATGAAGGCCTGCAGACCGGCCACTCGCCAGCCCTGATCAGCGAGAGTTTCTAACGGCAGTTCTTGTTGTTCATCAATTAGTTGTCCACGGCTATGAACGTTATGCTGTAACGGAGACAGGCCAGTCAGCAAGGTCAAGACATTGGATCCGGTCCAGGCCGAAACCGCCCGATGGGCGTTGTAGCGAATGCCGTTTCGCACCGCCAGACGCAGCAGCCCGGGCGCTGCGGCGAGGGCGTCGGCACGGAAGCTCTCGACCGTCAACACCAGCACATTAAGCGGCGCCTGCGGTCCGTCCTCCCGTTCCACGCGCGCCACCAGCGCCAGAACGACAAAAAGGCCAGCAACCGCCAGCCACGGCAGGGCGCGGCGCAGCATGCGGTTCAGCCCGAGGGGTCGAACGTCAGCGATGCTGAGTTTAGACAGTAGCGTAGGCCGGTCGGCGCTGGGCCGTCGTCGAAGACATGCCCGAGATGGCCGTCGCAGCACCCGCACACTACTTCCGTGCGGATCATGCCGTAGCTGGTGTCGCGCTCGGTCGCCACGGGCGCATTGGCAATGGGTTGGCTAAAGCTCGGCCAGCCGGTACCGGAATCGAACTTGTCTGCCGCATCGAACAACAGCTCGTTGCAGCAGACGCAACGGTAAACCCCGGGCGTCTTGGTATCCCAGTATTTGCCACTAAACGCAGGCTCCGTACCTTTGCGGCGCGCCATCTCATATTGCTCGGGCGTCAGGCGCTGCCGCAGCTCCGCCTCGTCTATAACGATCCTTTTGCGGGTCTTGACGTCATCGACCATCGTCACCTCCACCTCGTGGCATGGCGCCATTGTGACGCTTGGCAGGCGGCTAGTGAAGTGCGGTGCGGGCCTGAGGTGCTTTCGCGGATGACATCGCAGACGCCGACCCAGAAGCCCGGCTTCTTTCGGCACTCAAACACGCATGGAGCTGTTGGCGGACAGAGCAACATGACCCAAGCGCAGCCGGCCTACGCTGGCGCATCAAGATGTCGGCCCCGCTTCGCGTGGCCATTTTGAACTTGATGTTCGACTGCCTCTATGTGCCGTGCGAGCGCGAGATCTCCCGCACGGCGCTCAATGACGACAACGTGGCGAACTGACAAAAGGTCAGCGCAATGTATGTGAAACATATTATCGGCGCCGCGCACATGGTTAAAGGCTAGCCACCCTTATCCGGCACTACGCGCTCTTCACCTCCGCCGCCGATTTGGCGAGGTCGCGGCCGACCGCGAGCGTTTTCAGATTGATGTCCTGCAAGCGCCGCGGCATCTCCTGGCGGATCGCCTCGTCAAAGCGATCGCGTCCCCCCAGCGAAAGCAGCGCCGCCAGCGCGCCGAGCGCCACGATATTGGCACCGCGCGGATTGCCGAGATCGCGCGCCGTAGCGATCAGCGGCAGGCTGGTCAGAGCAATGCCGTCCGGCAGATCGTCGACGCGAGCGGAATCCGCGATCACCGCTGCCGAGGGCCGCAGCAATGGCAGCGACGGCACTACCGCGACCTGATCAAGCACCACCAGGGCATCGAGCCCGACCACCAACGGATAGTCGATGGCGTCGCTGTCGATCACCACGTCGGAGCGGCTGAGGCCACCGCGCGACGTCGGCTCGTAGTGCTGAGATTGCGCCACTTGACGACCGTCGAGCATAGCTACCGTGGCCAGAATACGGGCTGAGAGCTGCAACCCCTGCCCGCCAGAGCCGCCGAAGCGGACTTCGAGACGCCCTGCGATCGCCTCAGCCATTGACCCGAGCACAATGGGCACGCCAGGCGGCGCCATATTCGGGACGCGCGTTCCTGGCCACAACACCGGTGCGCAAGGCCGTCGGCCGAAAGGGCTGATCGACGATATTGGAATCGACCTCGGGCCGCATGCCAGCAACCTGGTTCATAACCATGGTTGCCGAGCTACCGAGGTCATTCTTGCGGCCGTAAATCTCGGTGCAATCGGAGATCACCTCGATGAAGGAGAAACCGTCGTGGCCGAGCGCATCGACGAAGAGGTCCTTCAACGCCGACACCTGACGCGTCAGCCCGCGCCCGACCAACCCCGCCCCTGCGGCCTCGGCTAGGGCGCAAGCATCGAAGCCCGGCTCCGGATTGCCGTGAGGGGTCGTCGTGGTATAGCGGCCCTCTCCCGTGGTCGGTGAGAGTTGACCACCGGTCATGCCGTAGACCTCGTTGTTAAGCATCATGCAGGTGATGTCGAGATTGCGCCGACAGGCATGGATCAGGTGATTGCCGCCGATGGCCAGACAATCACCGTCACCGGTGATGACGACCACGGTCAAATCGGGCCGTGCGAGCTTGAGTCCAGTAGCGAAGGCTAAAGGCCGACCATGGGTGACGTGGAAGGTGTTGGCGTCGATATAGGCGCCGAGACGGCCCGAGCAGCCGATACCGGAGACCACAGCCAAATTGTCTTTGTCCACCTCTCTCTCATGCAGCCCCCAGAGCAAGGCCCGCAGCGCAATACCGTGGCCGCAGCCAGGACAGAGAAAATGCGGCATCATCGACAGGCGCAGATAGTCCTGGATGTCGAAGGACGCGAGCTCGGCTTCGTCGATCACGACGGCCCTCCTTTCATCAAAGTTGCCAAGGCCTTTGTTATGGCTTGCGGCTCCACAGCCTCGCCGTCTAGGCGCTCTAGCCCGCACACGGTTGCGCCGTCAGGACACAGCCGCTCGATCTCGAGCCTGAGCTGGCCAGCATTCATTTCCGGCACCAGAACGGCGCGCACACCGCGCACGGCTGCGGCAAAGGCACGCTCGGGGAACGGCCATAGGGTGATGGGGCGAAACAGGCCGGCGCGAATGCCGTCCTCTCGTGCCTCGCGCACGGCACGTCGCGCCGCGCGGCCCACAATGCCGATAGCGACAACAAGCACCTCCGCGTCGTCCACCTCTTCGCAATCGACAGCCTCGATGGTCTCGGCGTGGTGTTCGAGCTTGTCAAGCAAGCGTCGGGTCGCGGCCTCGGCCTCCGCCGGCTCTTGGGTTGGAAAGCCGTCCTCACCATGGGTCAGGCCGGTGGTATGCGCACGATAGCCGTCGCTGGGCCGGGCCATCGCCGGGACCAAATCGTCGCCCGTGGCATAGGGCCGGTAGTCCTCAGGGCGGCCGCTCGCCCATACCCGATGCAGCACGGCCGCGTCTTCGGTCAGGGTCACGGATTCAAGTAGATGCCCCAGGATCTCGTCGTAGAGCAGCACCACGGGCACCCGCAGCTGCTCGGCCAACGCAAAAGCCCGGATCGTCTGGTCGTGGATCTCCTGCGCCGAGCCCGGCGCCAGCACGATGATAGGATGGTCGCCATGGGTGCCCCAGCGAGCCTGCATGATATCGCCCTGGGCAGGTCGCGTCGGCATGCCCGTGCTGGGACCGCCACGCATCACGTCGACCACCACACACGGCACCTCGGCGAGCGCCGCATAGCCGAGATTCTCCTGCTTGAGCGAGAAGCCGGGACCGCTAGTCGCGGTCATCGCCATCTCACCGCCCATCGAGGCGCCGATCACCGCTGCCATCGAGGCGATTTCATCCTCCATCTGCACAAAGGTGCCGTTGACCTTCGGCAAAAGCATGGCCATCTTCTCGGCAATCTCGGAGGACGGTGTGATCGGATAGCCGGCGAAGAAACGGCAACCTGCGGCGATGGCGCCGAAGGCACAGGCATGATTGCCCTGGACGCCGCGCAGACCGGGCTTCATGCTACCGCCTCCGCGACATAGGAATGTCGCACGGCTATGGCAAAATCGGGGCAGAGCCATTCGCAGAGGCGACAGCCAGTGCAAGCCTTCCGGTCGATCAACACCACCACTTGCTCTGAATTGAGCGCAAGGCAGCGCTCAGGGCAGATGCGCACGCAAATATCGCAGCCCTTGCACCATTCGGGAACGATCTCGATATCGAGCTTCTCGCCCGCTCCCGGCCTGGCTCGTGATATCATATCTGGCAATTTCGGCGCGGTTGGAGCCTCACCGTCGCGCCTACCTGACACCCAATCGCGGCCCTCATCAAAGGCGGCACGATTGACCTTGACGGTCTTAGGTGGCACGAAGCGCGAGAGGGTCCCGCGCCACTCGTCCTCGGAGAACGGCAGCTTGGTCGAGAGAGCGCCGAGCAGAACCGTATTAGCCGCGCGCTCGTTGCCAAGCTCGCGTGCCATGCCGCTAGCATCCAGCGCATAGCCTTCGGCAACCTGCTCGATCACTTCGGCAGGGGCGCCCTCGACATAGCTCGATGTAGCACCGACGCGGCGGTCACGACAGGAGAACGGTGGCACAATGCGCTTGGTGTCGGCGATCAACACACCATGCTCAGGCTCGAGATAGTCAAGCCAACGCAAGGCCTCAGCCCATTCGAGCGCGATCAGTAGATCAGCCTTGCCTTTGGGAATAGTTGGCGACCAGACCTGTTCGCCAAAGCGCACATGGCTGAACACGGCGCCGCCGCGCTTGGCCATACCGTGCACCTCGCTCTGCTTGACAGCGAGCCCACGCTCCTGGCACAGCGTCGCCAGGACCTTCGAAAGCATGATCACGCCCTGGCCGCCGACGCCGACGATGAGAACGTTGGTGGGCTCGGACATCACTCAGGCCGAGGCCGCAACCGTCGCCTCTGGGACGGTTATACAGCCACTGGTGCAGAGCTGAGCGCAGAGCGTACAGCCGATGCACATTTCCTCATCGATACACACCTTGTGATGGCCCTCAAATAAGGTATCGGACCAAGTAATAGCTGGGCATCCGATGTTCATGCAGGCCTGACAAGCGGTACAGTTCTCCTCCTTCACATTTAGTGCCGGACCCTTGATCTTAACCGGATCAAGCACGCAGGGGCGATCAGCAATGACCACAGAGACACCGTCAAAAGCGATGGCATCGGCGCAAGTGCGCTGCACGTCTGACATGTCGTAGGGATCAACGTGGCGGACGAACTCGACGCCGAGCGCACGCACGATCTTCTCGTAATCAACCGCTGTCACTTCCTCTCCGGCCAGGGTGCGCCCGGTGCCGGGATGATCCTGGCCGCCGGTCATCGCCGTGATGTGATTATCCAGCAATAGCACGGTGATGTTGGCCTGGTTATAAATCGCGTCAATCAGCGGCGGGATACCGGAATGGAGGAAGGTCGAATCGCCGATGGTGGCGACAATCGGCTTTTCTTCTGTGCCCGACATGGCCATGCCTACCGCATTGCCTATCCCTGAGCCCATGGCAACAGTGGTGTCGATCGCCTGCAAAGGGTCGAGCGCCGCCAGCGTATAGCAGCCAATGTCGCCGGTGATGCGCGCACCGAGATTGCGCGCGGTGAAATAGGAGGTCATATGCGGGCAGCCAGCGCAGAGCACTGGCGGGCGGGCAAGCTCGGCCACAGCATCAAGTGCCAGGGGCGCGTCCTCGGCCGGGATCAAACCCGCCTCGGCCAGCGCGCCGCGCACGATCTCAGGCGACAGCTCGCCCGCGCGCGGTACGAAATCCTTACCTTCGATGACAATGCCCATAGCGCGGATCTCTGTCTCAAGTAGTGGCTCGAGTTCCTCGACCACGATCACGCGCGTGACCGAGTCACAGAACTTGCGCACGGTCTCACGGGCCAACGGATAGGACGCACCGAGCTTGAGCACGTGTGCGTCAGGCGCCACCTCTTTGACATAGGCATAGGCCGTGCTGTGGGTGATGATTCCGTAATCGGTGCTACCCTTCTCCCAGCGCGTCAACGGCGAGTCGTCGAAGTAACGCTCCAGCGCGGCCTCGCGCTCCAGCACCAGCGGATGGCGGCGACGGGCATGAGCCGGGATAATCACGTTTTTGACCGGATCGTCGACAAACTCGCCGCCGTCCTTCTCCACGCGTGGTTGCAGCGACACGGTGCTGCGCGTGTGCGACAGTCTCGTCGTCGAGCGCAGGATCACCGGCGTGTCGAATTCCTCACTGATCTCGAAGGCAAGCGCGGTGAAGATGCGCGCTTCCTCCGCATCGGACGGCTCCAACACCGGCACCTGGGCAAACCGGGCGAAGAGCCGCGTGTCCTGCTCGTTCTGTGAAGAGTGGATGCCCGGATCGTCCGCTACCGCCAGCACCAGCCCGCCGTTGACACCGATATACGTCTGCGACATCAGCGCATCGGCAGCAACGTTGAGTCCCACATGCTTCATCGCCGAGAGCGCGCGTACGCCTGAGAACGAAGCGCCGATGGCGACATCGACCGCGACCTTCTCGTTAGTCGACCATTGCGCATGCACATCGTCGCGCGGATATTCTGCCAGGGCTTCAAGAATCTCGGTGCTCGGCGTACCGGGATAGGCCGCGGCGACGCGCACCCCACCTTCCCAGGCACCGCGCGCAATGGCTTCGTTTCCCGACAATGGCGCGGCACCCTCGTTCGGTAGCGCTGCTGCGTCCGGCACTGTCTTCTTTGTGTTTCCGCCCAAAACTTACCCTCTCACTCCGTCACATTATGTCTTCCTGCAACAAAGAAATTGTCCGCCGGAAGCGCGGTGCGGCCTTGATCTGGATCAAAGTTCGCCCCAGCAGGACGGAACGCCACCCTCCGGAAAGTATGTTTTCGAAGTGTGTCACATTTTTACAATGTTTTACCAGAAATGTATCACTTCTGGCAAAGGCAACATACTACACTGGGCTGTCACTGTCATCGGGCTGCCCGCTATAGTCATACTGTGGGCGGTAAGGACATACCAAACCTCGTCGCCATATCTTCCTCCTCAGCACTTACAGCGACTGGAATGCTGACTGGATAGAACCGGGGATGCAGACGTCAGCGCCAAAGGGTCGGTGGTTCGAATTCCCCTTCAAATCAGACGACGGTCACGGTGCACGGTGTCTGGTCGTTCTCGAATAGCGCCCCATTGCATCGCTGAGAGCCATGCAACCCTCTGCATTTTTCGCGTAGAATCAACGACACTAAGCGACCGCGATAATCACAGAACACAGCACCTTATCTACCCCTTTTATCCAATATTAGCTTGTCCACCCGTTTCTCCATTTCAGGTTAGCAAGCATATTGCGGGATCACGTACGGCCCCTCCGGCACGAAAGCGACGTGGGGATCGCCCGTAGCCCCAACGCTTTCGGCAATAGCATCTTCGACCGAATAGATCATCTCAACGCCGGTCAGGGCGCGATCCTCACCGGTCAGGCCACTCGCATAAAGGCGCACGCGCCCGGCACGCATGGGCTTAAGCTGCTTTTCCGTTTGCCACTCGTCGACGGCAGCCTGGCGCTTGGCGAGCAGCGAGTCGAGAAACCCGTCCGGTCCCAACGCTAACAGGCGGCTTTGGGCATCGACGAATTCTTCCGAGCCCATGCCTTTGGCGCATTCGGATACAACAATCAAGGTGCCACCCAGTTCCAGAATGCCGAGCGGTCCGACCATGCCTTTGACGGTCTGATAGTAGGTGCTATCCAGCGGATAGCCGGCGCTGCTAGTCACGACAGTCCGGTAGCGGCGTGGAACCTTCAACTCCACGAAAGGGCGGGTGAACGCGACCGCCTGAAGGTGGCTTTCGACGACTTCACCGAAATTAACAAAGGATAGACGGCGGGCATCGTCGATCACCGCATTGACCGCCAGGACGCCGCCGACCATGCCGACGATTTCCAACTGATCCTGGTGCAGAGGGTTGCCCTCGAGAACGCCGTTGTCCGCGTTGGGATCTTCCATATAGCGTGCGCTGTGGAGGGTGGTGATGGTTTCAGCGTGAGCGATGCCAGGTGCGATCACTTTTCTGCCGCCGGAATAGCCAGCCATGAAATGGGGTTCAACAAGGCCTGTGACGATCCGGAGGTCGGCCTCCACGAAGCGCTTGTCGAGTCGCACCACATTGCCGCGGCTGGTATTGCCGACATGCACGTGCGCCGCATCATCTCTGGCAAAATGATTAACTACGCTAACAGTCTCGAGAACCCAGTCGTCACCGACGACGCGGCGCAGCTCCTCGCCCTCGTTTGGGGGATGCAGACCCGTTGCCACCAATACCGTGATCGCCTCCGGCGCCAAGTCGGCGTCGAGCAAGGTACGGATCAATGGCGGCAAAATGACTCCATTGGGAACCGGGCGCGTGACGTCACAAATCAAGATACAGGCGCTGCCTGCGCCTTGTGCCCGCAAGTGCAGAGGCGGTGCGCCAACCGGCCCAGCCAACGCCTTACCGACTGCGGTCAATGCATCTGGGAGCACAGGCATCTGTTGCTTTTCAAGGACGTCTGTCTGCCAGCCGGCATCGATTTCGACCGGCAGGGTGCCCTCGCCGTACAGTAACTCAACGTGCATCGATCGCCCTTAATATCCGCAGGGCGGCACAGGCCGCGCCATAGCCGTTGTCGATATTGACGGTGACAATGCCGGGGCTACAGCTTGTCAGTGAGGCCCGCAACGCAGTCTCACCTTCGTTTGCGACACCATAGCCTGTCGAGGTCGGCACGGCGACCACCACGCCTGGAACGAGACCACCAAGCACACTAACCAACGCCGCGTCCATACCGGCCACGGCAATGAGCACAGACATTTTACGCAGGCGGTCGACCTTGTCGAGCAGGCGCCAGAGTCCGGCCACACCGACATCAAAGATGAGTTCGCAGGACTCGCCGGAAAACGCCAGCGTGCGCGCCGCTTCGTAGCCCGGCCCAGCATCGGAGGTTCCGGCCGTTACTACCGCAACACGGCTTGCCCCTTTAGTCGGCACCTGCTCGCCGAAGACTGCCGTGCGCGATAGCGCATGATAATCGAGGGCATCCGCGTGATGTCCGGGCAGCGCCGCAAACCCCGCTTCATCGAGCCGCGTCAACAGCAGCGTGCGTCTATCCGCCGTCGCCTCATCGAGAATGTGCGCGATCTGTGCCGTGCTCTTGCCTGTGCAGAACACCGCCTCCGCCAGGCCGATGCGCGCGTGGCGATCCTTGTCGAACTCGACCTCGTGGGCGCCGCTCATGTGTCCTTCGGATGCAAGAAGGCACTGCCCATACGATAGGGCTCGAAACGCACGGGCAGCCGCGGTGCGGCGGGCCGCATGATGCTGGTAACCGCATCGCCGAGAGAGGCACAGTCGCCGAGCCGCGCCAGGCTGTCACCGTCGAGCTCGATCACCACCGCGTCGTTGCGCACCCGACAGCGCACAGTGCGCGACTGCAATTGCCGCCTGACAAACCGTTCTGCGGCGTCCACGGCCGTCAGCATATCGGCCTCGATGCGGATGCCCGTCTCGATGCGGCTCGATAGGCACGGCGAGGCCGGTAGCTCGACCACGTCATCAAGCCCGAGCGCCGCCGCAATATCGCGCACAACTGATTTGGAGATGCCGGCCTCGACGAAGGGATGGCGCACTTGGCGCTCGGCCGCCGCATCGAGGCCCGGGCGGTAGTCACCAAGATCGTCGATGTTGGCACCGGACACCACCGTGCGATCCGTGTGCCGGGCAATGCTGTCGTAAAGGCTTGTCTTACACCAATAACAGCGATTGACCGGATTGGCGAGATAGCGCTCGTCGTCGAACTCGCCGGCATCGACCACATGCAGGTCCCAGCCGTCACGGGTGGCGCGAGCGTGCACGCGCTCGGTTGCCACGGGCGGCACCGCAGGTGAGGTGGCGTGGAACATCTGGACAGCAACAGGTGACCGGCGGTGGGCGAAGGCGGCCAGGGTCATGCTGTCGACCCCACCGCTCACCGCCACTGCCACTGCCAAGGGCCCGATATCGTCTAGCACCGCAGCCAGCGCGTCATGCATCGTCATCACTTTCGCCCCGCACCTCCAAGGCCCATTTCTCGATCTGTCTTCGCAACCGCTCCCTTTGCGCCCGATCGCCGACATCGGCCAAATCCGCCATTTCGGCCTTGGCCGTCTGTTTGCCGTCGGGTCTTGCAACGATCTTAGCGCGAAAGGAGCCGCCTTCGCCGTCCATGACCGTTTCCCGGCGCGACAGCAGCACTCGGTTCTGTATCGTCCAGCGCAGGCCTATTGTTGCGGTTTCCGAAAAGCACGCAGCGGCTACCGCCTCGCGGGTCTCGGGCGGCGCCAGCACCTGTATGCGCGCGGCAAGACGCCCGCCCTTGCCGATGAAATCGCTCTGGGTGACATCCAGCACAGCATCGAGCGCCCGCAGACGGTCGAGGGCCAAAGCTAGATCCTCGGGGCTCTGGTCGTCCACATCGAAAGCAATCACAGCAACCTGATCGGCATCGCGCCGTGTTACCGATTCATAAAGCTGCGCCCGCAAAATGTTGCTACGTCCTTCGAGGGTCGCGGTGCCGAAGCCGTTGCCAACCGCGAGCAGCCGGCGGGGTGTCGGATCCGACGCTGCCTGGCTCGGCGCCAGATGCTTCAGGATCGCTGCCCCTGTCGGGGTAATGCGCTCGCCGTCGACGCCATCGTCAACAAGCGTCATATCACGCAACAAAATCAGTGTTGCCGGCGCCGGCACGGGAAACGTGCCGTGGGCGATGCGGACCATGCCGCGACCACGCGGCAGGGCACCACAACTCCAGCTCTGCACGCCCAGAGCCTCGATCAGCGCCGCAGAGACAGAAAGATCGACAATGGTGTCCAAGCCGCCGAGCTCGTGAAATTTGACCTCGTCGGCAACAATGCCATGGACCTCGGCTTCGGCCTCGGCCAGCAATGCCAATATGGCAAGCGCACGCTCACGTACGGTCGCCGACAGATCAGCCACCATTAAGGATTCGCGCACTTCTCTGACAACTGTCGAATGAGGCGGATCCGGACAGCTGACGCGAAAGCGTCTTCCGACCAACCTACCGTCATCATGAGCCAGAATGTTGGCCTCTACGGCGGGTAATTGTAGTGCTGCAACTGTTGTATCAACCAGAGACTTAAGGTCCGATCTGGCATCAACTATGGCAGCAACGAACATATCGCCTGCGACACCGCCCACGGCATCGAGATGGATGTGCATCAGGCAGCGTCGCGCAGAATGGGTCCCAAGGCATCACGAACCACCTCGGGACCGGCACCGCTGCAATGCGCATTTTCGCTCAAATGACGCCGCCAGGCGCGGCCGCCACGACAGCCCCGAAATAGACCCAGCATGTGCCGCGTGATACTGGCAAGCGGCACTCCCTCGGCGCACTGGCGCGTGATATACGGCAGCATGCTCTCGGCCACCGTATCGCGGCTCGCAACCGGGCTGGCATCGCCATAGATCCGCCCGTCCACCTCGGCCAGCAGATAGGGATTCTCGTATGCTGCACGGCCGAGCATGACGCCGTCGACAAGAGCGAGACGCGCAGCGGCCTCATCGAGCGTGGCGATACCACCATTGATGATGATCTCGAGCGCAGGAAAATCCCGCTTGAGCCGATAGACCCGCTCGTAGTTCAACGGTGGCACTTCGCGGTTTTGCTTCGGACAAAGGCCGCTGAGGATTGCCGAACGAGAATGGATGATGAAACTCCGCGCGCCCGCCTCGGCCACAGTGCCCACAAAATCGTCCAGAAATGCCACATCTGTGCGCTCGTCAACGCCAATGCGTGTCTTGACCGTGACCGGCAGCCCGCAACCTTCGATCATGGCCGAAACACAACGCGCCACCACCTCGGGCTCGGCCATCAAACATACCCCAATCTTGCGCTGCCGGACCCGGTTGCTGGGACAGCCGATATTGAGATTGATTTCGTCATAGCCCCAGGCCTCGGCAATAGCGGCGCAGCGCGCTAGGATCGCTGGGTTGTTTCCGCCCAGCTGCAAGGCAAGCGGATGCTCGCTGACGTCGAAGTCAAGCAGCCGCGCGCGATCGCCGTGAATCACGGCATCAGTCGTCACCATCTCGCTGTAGAGCACCGCACGCCGGCTGATGCGGCGCAGGAAATAACGGTTATGGCGATCGGTCCGCGCCATCATGGGTGCCACGCAAAAGCGGCGGTCAAGCATCGCCCCTAGCCTCTACCCGGCCGCGCTCAATGATGTAGGCAGTGTCGATAAGATCCTCGGAGTGGGTCGAGTCCGATTCGGAGAGCAGGACTGACAGCCCCTGCTCCTTCAGCCCCAAAAGTACTTCGGCGAGGCGGCCAGCAAGCGCCGGCGCCACGCCCTCGAAAGGCTCGTCGAGGAGCACGAGCTTGGTGGCCGTCATCAAGGCTCGCGCCAGCGCCGCCAGCTTCTGCTGGCCACCAGAGAGTTGCATGGCGCGGCGCACAGCCAAATGCTCGACTTCCGGCATCAAGGCATAGATTCTGGCGATGCGATCCTCAGCATCATCAATACGGGTGGCCCAGGCAGGAACCAATATGTTTTCACGCACCGTAAGCTCCGGAACCAGGCGCCGATTCTCGGGCATGTATCCGATACCGAGGCCGGCGCGCGCATGCGCAGGCATGGCGCCGAGATCACCACCATCGAAGGCTATGCTGCCGCCGCTGCGCGGGATCAACCCCATGACCGAACGCATGAACGTGGTCTTGCCAGCACCGTTGCGGCCCATCAGGGCGGTCAGGCTACCGGGTGCGACGTCGAGCGACACACCGTCGAGAATGGTCGCAGCGGCAATGCGGACATGCAGATCGCTGACGCTCAACATCGCTACCTACCGTCGCCTATGCAACTCGGAGCCAACAACATAGTTGCGCACGTCCGCATCGGCGAGCACTGTTTCGGGTGGCCCGTCGGCAATCACGCGACCGTCGTAGAACGCCAGAACCCGCTTGGCATAGCTCTCCACCACCTCCATATCGTGCTCAACAAAGAGGAGCGTCATGCCCTCACATTCCAGCGCTGCCATAATGGTATCCATCATGGCGCTCTTTTCATCAGCGCTGACGCCGCTGGTCGGCTCGTCAAGCAGCAACAGACTAGTCTCGCCGGCCATGGCCATGGCGATGTCGAGCAGCTTGCGCACGCCCTGAGGTAGCTTGCCAACAATCTGATCGCGATATTCGTCGATGGAGAACCGCGTCAGGACACCATCCGCCGAGGCAACGATGTCGGCGCCATAGAGCGGTCGCCAGCCACTGGGTCGGTCCGTGACAGCGATTCCGAGCGCGATCATCATATTGTCGAGCACGTTGAGTTTCGGAAATATCTGCGGAATCTGGAACGAGCGGTGGATGCCGAGACGCGTCACATGGCGCGGGCTGAGGTGGGTGATATCACGCCCGTCATGGCGAATGACGCCGGTGTCGGGCTTGAGGTATCCCGTGACCATGTTGACGAACGTGGTCTTACCGGCACCATTGGCGCCGATCACGCCAAGACGCTCACCGGCATCGACGGTGACCGAAACATCGTCGGCCGCGACCACCGCGCCAAAGCGCTTGTTGATACCTTCGGTCGCCAGCACCGCCGCCATCTCAGGAGCGCTCCTTGGGCAGCCGAAAAATCGACCACAGGCCGCCCGGCAGAAACAGAATCACCAGCAACAATGTGCCGCCGAGCAACATCTGCCAGAAGTTCGGGGCGTACTGGAGCGCGTAGGTGCGCACTAGTTCGAAGATCAACGCGCCCACAAACGGCGCCGCGACGCTGCCGGTACCACTGAGGATGGCGACGAAAACAAATTCACCAGACTTGGTCCAATAGACAAAGTCCTCGGGCGTAACGTGACCGATAAGAAGCGCGGTCAAAACGCCACCGAGCCCAGATAACATCGCCGCCAACACATACTTGATATGGATAGCCCGGCGCACGGAGATGCCGAGATATTCGACGCGCACCTCGTTCTCACGGATAGCTTCGCCGATATAGCCCATGGTGGACGAGAGATAGCGATGCGCAGCAAAAGCGCAAAGAAACGCAAACACGCATATCAAGCCATACAGCTCAAAGGTAAGCCGCTGTCCGCTACCCGGCTGGTAGGTGAAATAGCTCGGCCGCCCAACACTGAAGCCGTCGGTACTGCCCAGCTCGGCGCTGTTAACCAGCAGCCCGAACAAAATCATGGATAAGGCCAGACTGAGCATGGCAAAAAATATTGCCCGGTAGCGTGCCATCAGAAAGCCAAGCATGAATGCGATCACACCGGAAATAGTAACGCCGATGATAGACAGAACAAAAATATCACTGATACCCATGAAAGTGTAAGACATCGCCGCCGCGTAGGCTCCGATGCCGTAATAGAGTGCCTGGCCGAACGAGACCAGCCCAGCGCGCATCTGCACCATCAGGCCCAGCACGACCAAGCCCGTCGCTAGCGACAAGGCGACCATGTTTACGGCCCAACCCGGCAGCACCAGATAGCCCGCAAGCAGGGTGACCAGCGCCACGACCATACCGAAGACGGTGAAATCGCGTGTCATATCTTGCGCGTCTCGACGCGCCCAAACAGCCCTTGCGGGCGTATAATTAGGACCAGAGCCATGACGCCATAGACGATGAAAAGCTCGAGCTCAGGCATGTACTTGACCGCCAGCACGCGGCCAAACCCGACAAAAAGCGCGCCGAGCGCCGCGCCCTCGATGCTACCCAAGCCGCCGATCACCACCACGGCAAAGGCGAGCACTATGATCTCGACTCCAATACCCGGCACTACTGACAGCATGGGCGCTGTGACCGCGCCGCCGAGTGCACCGAGCATGGCGCCAACCACGAACGTGACAGTGAAGACGCGCGTGACATTGACACCTAGGGCCCGGGCAAGCTCACGATCGAAGATCACGACGTGCAACAGCTTGCCCGGGCGCGTGCGGTTGATGCCGAACCAGACACCAAGCCCGACGACGGCAGCCAGACCCATCAACCCGAAGTCATAAGTAAAGAACGAGATGTCACCGATATCAACGAAGCCCGGAAGGTCACGCGGTTGCCAAGGCATGTAGGACTGCACGCCGAAGACCAGCTTCGTAACGTCTTCGAGAATCAGAAAGGCGGCGTAGGTCACAAGGACGATCACGATTTCGTCGCGCCCGTACATCCACTGTAAAAGACCGCGTTCCAGCACTAAACCCATGACCAGGCCGACCACGACAGCGGCAAGTAGCAACAGCACATAAGTGCCGATGACCGGATAGTCCGCATTCATGTATTCGCCCACCGCCCATGCCGAGGTGAAGGCACCGAGCGCATAAAGGCTACCATGGGCGACATTGAGGATGTTCATCACCCCGTAAATCAGGGTGAGCCCCACCGCGACCAGAAAGAGGTACGAGGCATAGGTCGTGCCGTCGACCAGAATGGGAGCAAGGTCGCTCATTTGTCTCCGCCGGGGTTCCCTACGATAAGAGGGCGTGGTTTAGCGCATATGCTTACGCTCAAGCAATCTCGACGGCGAGAACGCCTTCCTCCACGCCTTCCGCCCCTTCCGTCAGATGGACCGCACTGACCGTACCATCGACCGGCGCCTCATGAGGCACCTCGGTTTTCATAACTTCGAGAATGAACAACACATCGCCGGTCTTAACGTTATCTCCCGCCGCCACCAGCACTTTCCAGACATTGCCCGGCACATCCGTGTGAACCTGAGATGCCATTAGCCTCTCCCCCATCGCTGCCGCAACCAGGCGATGACCGATGCCAAACAGCCAATGCGATAGCGCATCACCAGGCCGGGCGCCATGCCTTTGCGCCAATCTCGTCCATCTTACCCATGCCGCAACCTAGAGCCTTATCGGGCCAGATGGAACCGATTTGGCCGCAAAGGCTGTAGGCAACCTTTGCGCATCGCGCCCGATTCGGCCATGGTTCAGGGTGACGTTTCTTGAGGGAGGATCCGCAATGCGCCATTGTCATGTCATCGTGCCCGCGCTTGCCGCCTTGGCAGCGCTGTCCCAGCCCGTACTCGCCGATCTGATGTTGGCCGGCGGCGACAGCAAAGTGAGCTTCAGCGAAACCGGTGCGGTATTTGGCCCCCCCGGCAACGACGTGGTCTCGGTCATCGATATCGGCGGCGATCCCGCCAACCCGCGCATTATTGCCGATCTGCCGTTGATGAACTCGGTCTTCGGGCCACCCACAAATCTCGCCATCACGCCCGATGAAAGCCTGGCTTTGATCGCCAACGCCATGGACTGGACCCAGGATTATAGTGGCTGGAAGCCCTCACCTCACAACCAGATTCATATCGTCGACTTGACCCTCGATCCACCACAGGCGATCGAAACCCTGACGGTCGGCCGCCAACCCTCGGGCCTCGCCATCAGCCGCAACGGCAAGATCGCCTTGGTCGCTTATCGCGCCGACGACGCCATCGGCGTCTTAGAGATCGACGGCAAGTCGGTACGCCTCGTGCAGACTTTGGAGATGGGCGAGCAGGTGGCGGCGGTGGCCATCACGCCGGCAGGCGACCGGGCGCTGGTAGCCAAGTTTCCCGGCCACAAGATCGCCGTGCTCGAAATCGAGAACGGCCGGATAAGCTACGACCCGACACTCGATATGCCGGTCGGACAATGGCCCTACAACATCAAGATCAGCCCGGATGGCAGCTTCGCACTGAGCGCCGATAACGGAAATGGCGGGCGTTCTGACGGCCACATCGACACGGTCAGCGTCATCGATCTGGAAGCCACACCACCGCGCGTGATCGACAGAGTGGTAGTTGGCGACGCGCCTGAGGGCTTAGCCATCAGCCCGACCGGCGAGATCGCCGTTGCCATTTTACTGCGCGGTAGCGCCGGCGTCGCGCACGATAGCTGGTACTACAACCGTAACGGCAGCGTCGTGGTTCTCGCCATCGACGACAAGACCCTAACCCGGGTCGCCGAGATCGAGGTAGAGGGCCTGCCGGAGGGTGTCGTCTTTAGTCCCGATGGCAGCTACCTCTATGTCGGAAATTTTGTTGACAGCACAATCTCCGTCCTCAAGGTCGACGGCACCAAAGTCACGAATACCGGCCACACCTTGGCGCTGCCTGCGCCGCCGGGCTCTATGGGCAGCAGCCTGCCTTAAGGCTCAGGCATAGTCAGGGTTCACACTACATAGTAGGCCGATCATGAGTTCGGCCTGATACCCAGAAGACATTCGGAAACCTGACGTAGCGCAGAATATTCAGAAACATAGCAAAAGCCTGTCGAGGCAGTCTTTTGTCGCCTTATCCGACCGGGCGAAAACAACAGTGTTATCTGATATTGTGGCGAACGCCGCGCTAGGACTTTGTATGTATCCTACCGCAAAGTCCCCTAATCAGGGTTGCCGTCCTCATCCTCATCCCCATCCAGTACCGACTCGTCCAGCCGGCTCACGGAGACCACGCGCTCGCCTTCTGCCGTCTTAAAAAGCGTTACGCCCTGGGTGTTGCGGCCGGCTATGCGAATGTCTGCGACGGGGCAGCGGATGAGCTGGCCACCGTCCGTGACCAGCAGGATTTGGTCTTCGTCACCAACCGGAAAGGAGGCCACGACCTCACCGTTGCGGTCAGAGGTCTCGATGTTGATGATGCCTTGGCCGCCGCGCCCGGCGATGCGGTATTCGTAGGCCGAACTGCGTTTACCGTAGCCATTCTCGGTAACCGTCAAAATGAACTGCTCGCCGGCGGCGAGTTCGTCGTAGGCCGGCTCGTGGGGCGGCACTTCGTCGTCGCCGCGGCGCACAGCCATGGCGTGACGCAGATAGGCGTCGCGGAAGGCAGTACTGTCAGCCTCGGCATGGTCGAGGATCGACATGGAAATAACCCGGTCATTGTCCTTCAAACGGATGCCGCGCACACCCGTCGAGCTGCGCCCGGCGAAGACACGCACATCGGTGACTGAGAAACGGATGCACTTGCCGCTGGCCGCCGCCAGCAGCACGTCATCGTCCTCACCGCAGGGCTGCACGCCGATCAACTCGCCCTTGTCCTCGAGCTTCATGGCAATCTTGCCGTTGGCCATAATGTTGGTGAAGTCGGACAACGCATTGCGCCTGACGGTACCTTGCGAAGTGGAAAACATCACGTGGAGCGCGCCCCAGCTCTCCTCGTTTTCAGGTAAAGGCATCATGGTGGCGATAGTTTCGCCCTCGGCCAGTGGCAACAGGTTAACCAGCGACCGGCCACGCGCCTGCGGTGTGCCGAGCGGCAGGCGGTAGACCTTGCGCGAATGGGCCATGCCGCGGCTGGTGAAGAACAGCATCGGCGTGTGAGTGTTAGCGACGAAGATACGCGAGACAAAATCCTCCTCACGCGTCGCCATGCCGGAACGCCCCTTGCCGCCGCGGCGCTGGGCGCGATAGGTGGAAAGCGGTACGCGCTTGACGTAGCCTTTGTGAGTAAGCGTCACGACCATGTCTTCACGCTGGATTAGATCCTCGATATCGTGCTCGAACTCGGCATCCTGGATGGTCGTGCGACGCGGGCTATCGCCGAATTGCTCGGCCACATCGCGTAATTCTCCCCGCAGGATATCGAGCACGCGGGTGCGCGAACGCAAGACATCGAGATAGTCGACGATACGGGCCGTCACATCCTCGAGGTCCTTGGCGATCTTCTCGCGCTCGAGCCCAGTCAAACGTTGTAAGCGAAGGTCGAGTATTGCCTTGGTCTGGATCGCAGAAAGGCGATAATTGCCGTCCCCATCGACAGCGTGGCCAGGTTCGTCGATGAGGGCAATCACCGGTGCCACGTCCTGGGCCGGCCAAGCCCGATCCATGAGACCTCTGCGTGCCGCATCCGCATCGGCAGCGTTGCGGATGACGGCAATGATGTCGTCGATATTAGCGACCGCGACCGCCAGGCCGGCGAGGATATGGGCGCGCTCGCGGGCCCGTCTTAGCTCGTACTTGGTGCGCCGGGTGATCACCTCCTCGCGAAAAGCAAGAAAGGCTTCCAGCATGCGCTTGAGGGTGAGTTGCTGCGGCCTACCGCCGTCAAGCGCCAGGGCGTTGACACCAAAGCTCGTTTGCAGCGGCGTATAACGATAAAGCTGGCTCAGCACGACCTCGAAATTAGCATCGCGCTTCAACTCAATAACGACACGTACGCCGTCACGGTCGGATTCGTCACGCAGATCCGAAATACCTTCGATGCGCTTATCGCGCACCGCCTCCGCGACCTGCTCCACCAAGCGCGATTTGTTGACCTGATAGGGGATTTCGGTAATGACGATAGTGCGCTCGTCATTCTCCTCCGTCACGCGCCCGCGCATGACCACCGAGCCGCGCCCGGTGTGGTAGGCCGCGTGAATACCCGCCCTGCCCATAATCAGCCCACCGGTCGGGAAATCGGGACCCGGCACGATCTCCATCAGGGCCTCGATGGTCATCTCCGGGTCGTCGATCAGTGCCAAGGCCGCCGCCACGACCTCGCCCAGATTGTGGGGCGGCACGTTGGTGGCCATGCCGACGGCGATGCCGCCGGCGCCGTTGACCAGCAAATTGGGAAAACGTGCCGGCAACACCGTTGGCTCGTGCTCCGACTCGTCGTAATTGGCTTGAAAGTCAACCGTGTCCTTATCGAGATCATCCAGCAGCGCCGTGGCCGAGCGCGCCAAACGCGCCTCGGTATAACGCATGGCGGCAGGCCGGTCGCCGTCCATGGAACCGAAATTGCCCTGACCATCGATCAGCGGCAGGCGCATGGAAAAATCCTGCGCCATCCGCACCATGGCATCGTAGATAGCAGTGTCCCCGTGCGGGTGGTACTTGCCCATTACGTCGCCGACCACACGGGCCGACTTACGATAGGGGCGGTTCCACTGATAGCCGTTTTCCTCCATGGAAAAGAGGATGCGGCGGTGCACCGGCTTGAGGCCATCACGCACATCTGGAAGCGCACGACTAACGATCACACTCATGGCATAATCAAGGTAGGAGCGCTTCATCTCCTCCTCGATCGACACTGGCGCTACGCCGCGCGGTCGGACTTCGCTGGTATCTGTCAAAGCTGCCTTCGGCTAAATCCAGGTGAGATCGGGGTGACCCGCACAATGTCTATGAAGGTTACCAGATATTGCGGTGCCAGTGTGGAGAAACCCACAAAATATGAGCGAAAAAGGACAGTCGGCCGCATCCCTTCATAGCCCGTCTGGGACCTAGTGGAAAGCCCCGCTTTTTGACTTCGCTAGCGATCGATATTCGGGGTCGCCGAGAGCATTTTGCGACTGACGGAGCGGGCCCGCCAGACCTCGTCCGACAAAAGCGCGAACGCATTGCTGGCCAAGACCTCCGACGAGAGCAAGCTGTGGAAGTCGTTCAGGCCCGTTGCCGCGGTGAAAGATTCTGCGGCCACCCTGTTCAGACAAAGGTAGCGCCAAGGTACCGGCCCTGACGGTTTGCCGGCACAATACTCGAAGCCTTCCATGTCCCCGGCCCAGGGTAGGTGCTTGTGGATCATGGCGAATTAGATCACCGCATCGGCGCCGATCGATGACGGAGAGTCCCTCACGCCACGGCGGTGTTCTCACCAAGGTGACATGCACGATCTCTAAGCCCTCCATTACACCGCCACGCTGTCGAGCTTTCCGATAAGCTGGCTCGCCTTGTCGCGCTTCGCGGCATCGGGGTCCCGTTGGACGATACGCTGCAACGCCGCGCGAGCTTCGCCATCACCGCGCTCAGCCATCTCAAATGCAATACTGTCGCGGCGCTCATAATACTGCCTGTCAAACGGGACAATACGGGGCGTCGCATCCCACCAGTAATATTGCGGAACATCTCCCGACCAGCCCTCGTAGATATTCTCCCAGGTTCCCATTCCGGCGTAGGGCGACAGAGACAGCTCCGTGACGGGATCACTTGCGCGTTGGAAGCGCATATCGATGGATTGGCGCAGGTTGTCCGATAGGTTTGGCAGCGCACGATGAACGCTGAGGCTGTGAAAGATTAGCACATCACCCAACGCAAAATCTTCAGCATGCCAGGTTCCCTCCAGGGGATCAGACACAATCATGCCGCCGGCGCCGTTGGAAACGGCAAAGTCATGCACTCCCTGCTTGTGCGAGCTGCGCGCGACCGACAAGGCACCCCGGCTCATGGGGCAGTCGTCGAGGGGAACCCAGGCGGTATAGGTCTCGGGTGTTCCCTGGATGTGCACATAGTCTTGGTGCGGTGGCGTGGTGAATTCGGCACGCTTGGGAAAGACGATGCGCGGGATAACCAACGGATGCGCCAGCACCGCCCCGCCCAATATCCGCTCGAACAGATCGATCAGCGCCGATTGGTGGGGCAAGGCATGTAGGGCCTCAAAACGATAGAGCCGCCGCAATACAGCGACGAATGCGTCATCGGGATCGACGCAGGCGGCCTCTGGCCTGGCCGCAGCGTCGTCCGATGGCTGGTCCTCACGCAGCCAGCCGGCCTCAGCAATCACGTTGAGGCACTTGCGACGCAACGCCGCAAGCGGTTCCACCGACAGCAAGCCACGCAAGAACAGATAGCCGTCGGCGTGTAGACGCTCGCGCAGCGTTTCGCCGTCCTCGCAGATCGCTGTGGAATCCGCGAACGACCTTAGCCCGGCCTTATCAAATTCCATCGCTTTTCCATCACGGCGGTGAGCGCCTGGCCGGGGACGATTTGCCGGAAGAGCCGTCGGTGCCTTTTAGGGTATTTGGAGTGCGCTCGTAGCGCCAGGGCTTGCCATACACAACGATTCTCCAACTTCTGTTGCTCTTCCTGCCGCCATCGAGCGAGAAGAAGACACGGTGACGATACCGGACGCCGCCTAGAAGGGAATATCGTCGTCGAAGTCGCCACCGCTCGGGGCCGAGCCATCTCTTCCGCCGCCATAACCGCCACTAGCGACCTCGCCCGCCATGTCACCACCACCACCTTCGCCCCGGCTATCGAGCATTTGTAACTCACCGCGGAAGCGCTGTAGCACGACCTCGGTCGAGTACTTGTCGTTGCCCGACTGATCCTGCCACTTGCGGGTCTGCAACTGGCCTTCGATATAGACCTTCGACCCTTTGTGGAGATATTTCTCTGCCACATCGAGCAGGTGCTCGTTGAAGATCACCACGCGATGCCACTCGGTGCGCTCTTGGCGCTGGCCATCCTTACCCTTCCACGACTCGCTGGTAGCAACGCTCAGATTAGCGACACGGCCGCCGTTCTGCATCGTGCGAGTTTCCGGATCCCGCCCCAGATTGCCGACCAAGATCACCTTGTTGACGCTTCCCGCCATTGCACTCCCCGTAGAGCTGTCGTTGTCCGTAACGAGTATACCCTTATACTTCGGTCTGGCCATGCACACTGACATATCCATACGCGGCGCCCGCGAGCATAACCTCAAATCCATTGACGTAGATCTGCCGCGCAACTCTCTCGTCGTGATCACGGGCCTCTCGGGCTCGGGCAAATCCTCGCTCGCCTTCGACACTATCTATGCCGAAGGCCAGCGGCGCTATGTCGAGAGCCTGTCAGCCTATGCCCGACAATTCCTCGAGCTGATGGAAAAGCCGGATGTCGATTCGATCGACGGCCTGTCACCGGCCATCGCTATCGACCAGAAGACGACCTCTCGCAACCCGCGCTCCACAGTGGGCACGGTGACTGAGATCTACGACTACATGCGCCTGCTCTGGGCGCGAATCGGCATCCCCTATTCGCCAGCCACCGGTCTGCCCATCGAGAGCCAGAGCGTAAGCCAGATGGTCGACGGCATCGTGGCCATGGCTGACGGCACGCGACTGTATTTGCTGGCGCCCGCGGTGCGTGGGCGCAAGGGCGAGTACCGTAAGGAGATCGCAGAGCTGATGAGGCGCGGCTTCCAGCGGCTCAAGGTTGACGGTGAGATTTACGAGATAGACGACGTGCCGAAGCTCGACAAGAAGCGCAAGCACGATATCGAGGTGGTGGTGGATCGGCTGGTGGTGCGCGAGGGCATGGGCAACCGGCTCGCGGATTCCATCGAGACCGCGCTCGCACTCTCCGACGGCCTCGCCATTGCGGAAAACGCCGACAACGGCGAACGCACCACCTTCTCGGCGCGCTTCGCCTGCCCAGTCTCGGGCTTCACCATAGACGAAATTGAGCCGCGACTATTTTCCTTCAACAATCCCTTCGGCGCCTGCCCCGCTTGCGGCGGCCTCGGCACGCACACCTATTTCGATGCCGAGTTAGTCGTACCGGACGACAGCCTGTCTCTACGCGAGGGTACAATTGCGCCTTGGGCAAATGCCTCGACGCAATATTACCAGCAAAGTTTGGAGAGCTTAGCCAAGCACTATAAATTCAAATTTAACAAGCCTTTCAAGGAACTACCTGAAAAAATTCAAAAAGCAATTCTCTATGGCTCCGATGGTGCCGACGTGGTCATGACCTATGACGACGGCCTGCGCAACTACACGACAGAGCGCCCCTTCGAAGGCGTCATCCCCAATCTCGAGCGACGCTTCCGCGATACTGAAAACGCCTGGCTGCGGGAAGAGCTAGCCCGCTTCCAAAGCGAGGCACCGTGCGAGGCTTGCGCCGGTTACCGCCTCAAACCCGCGGCACTTGCCGTGAAGATCGGCGGCTGCCATATCGGCGAGATTACCGAGCGCTCCATCGGCGCCATCGCAAGCTGGTTCGCCGAGCTCGAATCTACCCTCAGCGAAAACCAGCGCGAGATTGCCCACCGGGTGCTCAAGGAGATCACGCTCAGGCTCGGCTTCCTGGTCGATGTTGGGCTCGATTATCTTACTTTGTCGCGCAACTCAGGAACCTTGTCGGGCGGCGAAAGCCAACGCATCCGCCTCGCCTCGCAGATCGGCTCCGGGCTGACGGGCGTACTCTACGTGCTCGACGAGCCTTCGATCGGGTTGCATCAGCGCGACAATGCGCGGCTGCTGTCAACGCTAGAGAACCTGCGCGACCTCGGCAATACGGTTATCGTGGTCGAGCACGACGAAGATGCGATCCGCGCCGCCGACCATGTCATCGACATGGGCCCCGGCGCGGGCGAGCACGGCGGCCAGATAGTGGCCGCAGGCACGCCCGGCGACATTCTCGCCGACAGCGCCAGCCTCACCGGACAATACTTGTCCGGGCGGCGCAAGATTCCCGTGCCCGGACAGCGCCGCGAAAGCGCCAGGGAAATCACCATCATCGGCGCCTGCGAGAACAACCTACAGGATATCACGGTCTCGATCCCACTCGGCACGCTGACCTGCGTCACCGGTGTCTCGGGCAGCGGCAAGTCGAGCCTCATCGTCGACACGCTATATCCCGCCCTCGCCCGCCGCATCAGCCGCGCCCGTCTTCATCCCGGCGCACACGAGACCATCGAAGGCATGGCCTACCTAGACAAGGTGGTCGATATCGACCAATCGCCCATTGGACGCACACCACGCTCCAACCCGGCCACCTATACGGGCTGCTTCACGCCCATCCGGGATTGGTTCGCCGGCCTGCCCGCAGCCAAGGCGCGCGGGTACAAGCCCGGCCGCTTTTCGTTCAACGTTAAGGGCGGGCGCTGCGAGGCCTGCCAGGGCGACGGCGTCATCAAGATCGAGATGCACTTTCTGCCAGACGTCTACGTCACCTGCGACACCTGTCACGGCGCCCGCTATAACCGCGAAACGCTTGAAGTTCTGTACCGTGACAAGTCCATCGCCGGCGTGCTCGACATGACCGTCGAAGAAGCGGCCGATTTCTTCGGCGCCGTACCCACCATCCGCGGTAAGCTGGAGACTTTGAAGCGCGTAGGCCTCGGCTACATTCGGGTTGGCCAGCCGGCGACAACGCTCTCAGGCGGTGAGGCGCAGCGCGTGAAACTCGCCAAGGAACTTTCCCGCCGGGCTACGGGCAAGACACTCTACATCCTCGACGAGCCCACTACGGGCCTCCATTCTGAGGACATCCGCAAGCTGCTGGAAGTACTCCAGGCCCTGGTCGAGACAGGCAATACGGTGGTGGTGATCGAGCATAACCTGGAGGTCATCAAGACCGCCGACTGGATCATCGATCTCGGGCCCGACGGCGGCGACGGTGGCGGCTGTGTGGTCGCCGAAGGCACGCCGGAAGAGGTGGCCGCTAACCAAGAAAGCTATACCGGCAAATACCTGGCCCGTCCGTTGGGCCTAAAGCGCCGCAACGGGCGCAAACGAAAGAAAGCGTCATAAGGAAATCAATGTGACCCCACCGACCGTACAGCCGGGTGAGCCGGCACTGGAGTTCGATTTGCGGCTGGTGGCCTTGTCCCCAGTAAAAAAGCCATAATCGCGCCGGTACATGTGATTGGCGGCGGCCTGGCGGGAAGCGAAGCCGCATGGCAGCTGGCGCGCGCCAGCGTGCCCGTGATTCTGCACGAGATGCGCCCCGAGCGCGGCACTGATGCGCACCAAACGGGGCAGTTGGCGGAGCTCGTCTGCTCCAACTCGTTCCGCTCTGACGATGCGGAAGGCAATGCCGTCGGCCTACTGCATGCCGAGATGCGCCGCACGGGCTCGCTGATTCTGATCTCGGCTGACGCGCACCAAGTGCCTGCCGGCGGTGCCCTAGCCGTCGACCGCGTTGGCTTCGCGACTGCGGTCGAGACAGCACTCGAGGACCACCCGCTGGTTACCATTGAGCGCCGCGAAATCACCGGCCTGCCGCCAGAGGATTGGGACTCGGTGATTGTCGCCACCGGACCGCTCACCTCGCCCGCCCTAGCAGATGCCGTCACGGCTCTGACCGGTGAGGACAAGCTCGCCTTTTTCGATGCCATCGCGCCGATCGTCCATCGCGAGAGTATCGACACGGAAAAGGCCTGGTTCCAGTCGCGCTACGACAAGCCGGGGCCGGCGGGCGAGACCGCCGCATATCTCAATTGTCCGCTCGACCGCCAGCAATACGAGTCCTTCATCGACGCCCTCCTGGTCGGAGACAAAACCGAATTCCGTAGTTGGGAGAAGGACACGCCGTATTTCGAGGGTTGCCTGCCGATCGAAGTTATGGCGGAACGCGGCCGCGAGACCTTGCGATATGGGCCAATGAAGCCAGTCGGCCTGACCAATTCGCACGCGCCGGACAGCAAACCCCATGCGGTCGTGCAGCTGCGCCAAGACAACGCGCTAGGCACCCTGTTTAACATGGTCGGATTCCAAACCAAGCTGAAATATGGCGAGCAGGTGCGCATCTTCCGCACCGTCCCGGGTCTGGAGCAGGCGGAATTTGCGCGCCTTGGCGGGCTGCACCGCAACACCTTCCTCAACGGCTCGGTACTGCTGGACGGCCTACTGCGCCTCAAAGCGATGCCGCGCCTACGCTTTGCTGGCCAAGTGACGGGGGTCGAAGGTTATGTGGAAAGCGCGGCCATTGGTCTCCTTGCGGGTCGCTTCGCCGCGTCCGAGCGCTTAGGCAATGCCGTGCGCATCCCACCGCCCGAAACCGCCTTTGGCGCCTTGCTCGGCCACATCACCGGCGGTAGCGATAGCGAGACCTTTCAGCCCATGAACGTCAACTTCGGCTTGTTCCCCCCGCTGGAGCAGAAACTGCGGCGAAAAGAGCGCAAGAAGGCGCTCTCACAGCGTGCTTTGGCGGCTCTTGACCAGTGGTTGAATTTCTAATGTCAGATGCAAATCCGCCCTGTATCAACTAATGCAATTGGCGAAACTATCGCTCACTCCACCGCGATCAAGGCTGCTGCCGCGTGGCGTCCCTCCTGTAGCAACACATTGAAGGTGCGGCACGCGGCGCCGGTGTCCATGCCGTCAACACCGGTGCCCCGCGACGACAAGGCGGCGTGCAGGTCACCAGACAATAGTCTGACATCTGTCCCGCAGCCGATCAGCAACAGCTCAACCGCACCGGCATCGTCGAGCACTTGCAGCAGGGACACTTGGGCCGCCTCATTGAGTACCTCTACAGGCCAGGGCACAACCTGATCGGCAAAGACGATCTGCGAACCTTCATGGCGTTCGCCAGCGATACGGAAGCCGCCACCGCCATAACCATTGATGACGGGAGAGCCCGGTACCAGGCGCGGCGAGATGTCCACCGGCTCAACCGTCCGCTGGCGGCACTTCCTGGGGCTGATGCGGCGCGCTGACGACGCGCGCGCGGCGGCCGAGGCTTTCGAGCCCAAACTGGATCAACAACGGCGCGGCAATGAAGATCGAGGAATAGGTGCCAATCAGCACACCCCAGATCATGGCAAAGCAGAAGTCGCGGATCACCGGCCCACCAAACACCCACAGGGCGAGCAGCGCCAACAGCGTCGTGATCGAAGTCATCAAGGTCCGCGATAGCGTATCGTTGATGGAGCGGCTGAGGAGGTCGATAAGCTCCATCTTTTTGTACTTGCGCAGATTCTCGCGCACCCGATCGTAGACCACTACAGTATCGTTCATCGAATAGCCGACGATGAGCAGAATCGCCGCCACAGTAGCCAGGTTGAACTCGAGCTGGGTGACCGCGAACAAGCCGATGGTCGCCATCACGTCGTGGGCCAGCGCCGCCACGGCGCCGATGGAGAATTGCCACTCGAAGCGAAACCAGATGTAGACCAGCATGGCCAGCAGGGCAAAGACTACAGCTTGCACGCCCGCCGTCTTGAGCTCGGCACCAACGGTCGGGCCCACTGCTTCGGTACGGCGATAGTCGAGGGTCTCACCGTAATAGCTGGCCAGCGTACCCTTGATGCGGACGATCGCCTCCTGCTGCGCCGCATCGCCGCCCGGCTGGCGCTCCACGCGGATGAGCACGTTCTTGCCAGACTCTTCCTCTGACTCGGCGATATCCTCGATCAACTGAATCCGGACTTCCCCCAAGTCCAGGCTCGAGAAATGGTCGCGAAATGCCGCCACATCGGCTTTTTCCTGAGTCCCAATATCAAGCACGATGCCACCCCGGAAATCGATACCATAATTAAGACCGAAGACAAAGTAGCACAGCACCGAGGCGACCATGAGAACTGCAGAAAAAGCGAAGCCACCCTTGCGCCAGGACATGAAGGGATAGGCGGGCTTCTCTGGAATGAATGGCAATCGCATTGCTGATCTTCCTCCTCGCGCACTCAGACCGGGAGCGCACTGGGACGCTTGCGGTGTAGCCAGAGCACGATCAGCATACGCGTGACCATGGTGGCGGTGAACACCGAGCTAAAAATACCGATGGCAAGCGTCACGGCAAAACCCCGCACCGGCCCGGTGCCGAACTGGAACAGCAGGACGGCGGCGATCAGCGTCGTCACATTGGCATCGATGATAGTCCGTAGCGCCTGGCGAAAGCCTGTCTCCACGGCAGAGAACGGCGTTCGCCCGTTGCGCACCTCCTCGCGTATTCGCTCGAAGATGAGCACGTTGGCGTCGACCGCCATGCCCATCGTCAGCACGATGCCAGCAATGCCGGGCAGGGTCAAAGTAGCCTGCAATACCGATAGTACCGCAACGATCAAGGCCATGTTGATGGTTAGCGCCACGGTCGAAGCGATGCCAAACAGGTTGTAGGAGAAGATCATGTAGGCGACGACCAGTGCCAGACCGATTAAGCTGGCGATCTTGCCAGCCGCCACCGAGTCGGCGCCGAGGCTAGGGCCGACGGTGCGCTCTTCGATATAGGTCAGCCGCGCCGGCATGGCGCCGGCCCGTAAGACCAGTGACAAGTCTTCGGCCTCCTTGACGGAAAACCTGCCTGTGATCTGTCCGTTACCGCCCGGAATGGGCTCGTTGACCACGGGCGCGCTGACTACCGAGCCATCGAGTACAAAGGCGAAGCGTTTACCGACATTCTCGGTCGTCAGCTTGCCGAAACGGCGCGCGCCAGTGCTGTCAAAGCGGATCGCCACTGCGGGTCGGCCGTACTGGTCTACCGTAGCACGGGCCAGGGTAAGATTATCGCCTGTTACCTCGACGCGCTTGCGTACCAGGATCGGCCGCCCTTGCCCCTCCACGTTGCGATCGGGCTCGTAGAGCAGATCGCAGGCCGCCGGGACACGGCCGCGCAGCGCGTCATTGATCGAGGCATCTTCGCAGACCATGCGGATATCGAGTACGCCCGGCTCGCCGAGAATCTCCTTTAGGCGCTCGGCATCCTCGATGCCTGGCACCTGGATCAATATTCGGTCGTCACCCTGGCGCTGGATGTTGGGCTCGGTCGTGCCGAGCGCATCGATACGGCGGCGGACAATCTCGATCGACTGCTCGATCGCATTGCGCTGGCGCTCCAGGACGGAATTCGGAGTCAGAGAAAGTCGGACCACGCCTGCGGCGTCGATATCGACAACTAGGTCTTCAACAATCTCGCTCAACAGGATTTTTGCACGTTCGCTATCGGCAATGTCGCGCAGGGTCAGGCCGGCTTCAGAGCCATTGCGGCCCAGGCCGGTATAGTTGATGCGCTCGCCGCCGCTGCGAAGCTTCAGTCTCGCTTCGTCGACGATGCCATCCATTACCTTGAACAGCACCTCTTCAAGCTCCACCCTCGCCAACAAGTGCGCACCGCCTTGGAGATCAAGGCCCAAATGAATCTGCTTACTCGGCAGCCAGCCGGGCAAACCGTCGGTGGTTCCTTTTGACATGAAGTTCGGTACCGCATAGAGCACGCCGAGCAGCGAGACCACGCAGACCAGCGCAATCTTCCAGGGCTCAAAACGCAACATGGGCGGCCTTAACTCCGGCTATTCGTCGTTGTCGGCGCGTGGCTGCGGCTTGCTCACCATGTCGGTGATGGTGTGCCGCTGGGCCTTGACACGAACGTTGGGGGCGATCTCCAGAACCAAGGTGCGGTCGTCCTCGACCTTGGTCACAGTGGCATGCAGGCCGCCACCAGTGATGACTTTATCGCCGCGCTTGAGTTCACCCACCATGTGTTTGTGTTCTTTGAGCTTTTTCTGTTGCGGGCGGATCAAAAGGAAATAGAAAACGACGAAGATTAGGACCAGCGGCAGCAACTGAAACATTGCGCCGCCACCCCCTGCGGCCGCATCCTGCGCATAGGCGGCAGAAATCAACATCGTAGGGCCTTTCGCTTGTTCGCATCGCCCGCCGACGGCGGGTTGCGGGACTATAACCATCGCCGGCCGCAATGCAACACACGCCCGTGGCGCCACGGGCGCCATACCAGTATGGTGCGCCCCTTCCAAGCACGAGAGACAGATGACGACCGACCAAGACCTCCACCGCCAACTCGATCGCATCGCCGAGGCGCTCGACCGCCTGGCACCGCCGGCCGCCACCGCCAATGACCTTGAGATGGCGGACGCCTTCGTCTGGCAAGCCGAGCACGGTTGCCTGTTGCCTGTATCCAAAGTGAACCGGGTGCCGCTATCGCTGCTGCACGGCATCGACCGGGTAAGCGACATATTGCTGGACAACACGCGCCGCTTCGCCGATGGCCTACCCGCCAACAACGCCCTCCTCTGGGGTGCGCGCGGCATGGGCAAAAGCTCGCTGGTGAAAGCCGTTCACGCGGAGCTATGCGGAGATGACCATCGTTTGGCCTTGGTCGAGATCCACCGCGAGGACATCCCCAGCCTGCCCCACCTGCTGGAGATCCTACGCACTTCGTTCCGCCGCTTCGTATTGTTTTGCGACGACCTCTCCTTCGACCACGATGACACCTCGTACAAGTCGCTCAAGGCAGTGCTCGAAGGGGGCATCGAAGGTCGGCCGCAGAACGTAGTGTTTTATGCTACCTCAAACCGCCGCCACCTGATGCCGAGGGACATGATCGAGAACGAACGCTCAACCGCCATCAGCCCATCCGAAGCCGTCGACGAGAAGGTCTCGCTGTCAGACCGCTTCGGCCTCTGGCTCGGCTTCCATAATTGCGACCAGGACATCTATTTCGCCATGGTAGAAGGCTACGCTGCGGCCTACGGTCTCGATGTCGACCGCGAGACCCTGCGCGCCGAAGCCAAGGAATGGGCGGTTACACGCGGCGCCCGCTCTGGCCGAGTCGCCTGGCAATACATCCAAGACCTGGCAGGCCGGCTGGGCAAGACGCTAGACAACTGAAACTATTCCCTGGCGAGATGCTTTTGCGGGTCGACCGCCTCCGCGCCGCGGCGTAACTCGAAATGGCTTTGGGGACGGGTGACGTTGCCGGACTGGCCGACCTCGGCGATAACCTGGCCGCGCGACACTGTGGCGCCACGACCTACCAGCAGCCGCGCATTGTGGGCATAGGCCGATGTCCAGTCCTCGGCGTGTCGCACCAGCAGCAGATTGCCGTAGCCGCGCAACTCGTTGCCGGCATAGACCACGACCCCGTTCTCGGCCGCGCGCACCGGCGTGCCGGCAGGTGCTGCAATATTGACGCCATCATTCTGGTGACCGCTCGACTGCTTGCCATAGGCAGCAAGCAATGGCCCCTCGAGTGGCCAGAGGAAGCGTGCACCAGTGCGTGCCGGCGGCTCGGGCGGCGGCCCGGGCGTCGGCGGTGGGATCGCCGTTGCCACCAGGACGGCCTGGGCCGTCTGCGCCGGTGCCGGCGGAACGGGTACAGCGGCTGCGGTCACGACCTGACCCCGCTCGGGGCATTCCGGCGCCCGGGTCGGTGGCGGCACGCGCAGGCGCTGGCCCAGCGAGATCACATAAGGCGGTGCGATGCCGTTGAGCCGGCTCAGCACGGTCATATCAACCCCGGTGCAACGCGAAATTCGGTAGAGGGTATCCCCCTCGACGACGCGGTACTCGGGCAGGCTCGGCACCAGCAGCACCTGTCCTGGCTTGAGCGTATACGGCGGCGCCAGCCTATTGACCTCGATCAGGCTACGGATGGCAACGTCCTGGCGCCGAGCGATGGCATAAAGCGTGTCGCCGTCGCCGACCATTACCGAGTGCGACACGGCATTTCTCGTCTGCCCGCCCTCGACCACAACGACCGTGGCCGCGCCCTGTTCCTCGGGCGGGACGGGAGCCGGTGCAGGCCAGGGCCGCAGGCAGGCCGATAGCGCAAGATAGACGAGGCAAACGGCTACACGCATCAGTCGTCCTCCGCCACACCGGAAACCAGCGGTACGAAACGCACCGCGAAAAGTTTGTCGCGATGATAGCCGTCGCCATCGCGCTTGATGCGGACCAACGTCTGGACCTCGTCAGCACCGCCGAGGGGCAGCACCATGATGCCGTCAACGGCGAGTTGATCGAGTAGGGCCGGCAGCGGTTCCGGCGCCGCAGCGGTGACAATGATGCGGTCGAACGGCGCCTGCTCCGGCCAACCCAACGAACCATCGCCAAGCTTGCCCGCAATGTTGTTGAGATCAAGCTCGCGAAAGCGCGCCTCGGCCTGGCGCAGCAGGAGCCGGTAGCGCTCGATGGTATAGATGCGCCGGCAGAGCCGCGACAGCACCGTCGCCTGGTAGCCGCTGCCGGTGCCTACCTCCAGCACTTTCATGCGCTCGCCGAGCTGCAGCGCGATGGTCATCCAGGCGACGACCGTCGGCTGGCTGATGGTCTGGCCGCACTCGATGGGCAGGGCGCTGTCGTCATAGGCGTGGGCAGCCAGACTATCGGAGACGAACCTTTCGCGTGGTATCGACTCGATGGCGGCGAGCACCTTCGTATTGGTGATGCCGGCCTGGCGCAAATCCAGCACCAAGCGTGCCTTGCGGGTTTTGTGATCGAGGGTGGCGGCGTTCACGGGGCCAGTGCCGCCCCAAGTGCCACGCATGTCTCATGGTGGGAGAGATCGAGATGCAGCGGCGTTACCGAGATGCGCCCGTCATAGATAGCCGAAAGGTCCGAGCCTTCCAGCGTTGGCTCCTCGACACGCGCGGAATCGATCCAGTAATAGGGTCGCCCGCGCGGATCCCTACGGCAGTCGAGCTTGGAGCCAGGCTTGCGCCGGCCCTGGCGAGTGACAGAGACACCCTTGACCTGGTCCGCCGGCACGTTGGGAAAATTGACGTTGAGAAAAACATTTGCCGGCCAACCGATCTCGACCAGCGCGCGGAGCAGATCCGGCGCATGGCGCTCTGCGGTCGACCAGCGGGTACGGTGTACGTTGTCGCTATGCTGGCTCAGTGCGATCGAGGGAATACCGAGCAGCGTGCCCTCCATAGCCGCCGCGACGGTGCCGGAATAGGTGATATCCTCACCTAGATTACCGCCGCGATTGATGCCCGAGAGCACGAGATCGGGTCGACGGTCGGAGATCAGCTCGAGCACGCCCATCAGCACGCTGTCAGTCGGCGTGCCGTTGACCGCGAAGCGGCGCTCGCTGAGCTGGCGCACGCGCACCGGCTGTGACAGGGTCAGCGAATGTCCGGCGCCGCTATTATCGCTTTCCGGCGCCACCACCCAGACATCGTCTGTGATCTCAGCGACGATATGCTCCAGGCGCTCGATGCCCGGCGCGCCGATACCATCGTCATTGGAGATCAGCACCCGCATGCGCACCATGTCGCTCATTGCGGCCTGATCACGTCAATGCCGCCCATATAGGGTTTTAGCACGTCAGGCACGCTGATACTTCCGTCGGCGTTCTGATAGGTCTCCATGACTGCAACAAGCGTGCGCCCGACCGCCAGCCCCGAGCCATTGAGGGTATGCACGAAACGGGTGCCCTTAGCGTTAGCCGGGCGATACCGCGCATTCATCCGGCGAGCCTGAAAGTCACCGCAGTTCGAGCAGCTGGAGATTTCGCGATAGGTGTCCTGGCCGGGCAGCCAGACCTCGAGATCGTAGGTCCAGCACGCACCGAAGCCCATATCGCGGGCCGATAGCAACATGACACGATAGGCGAGGCCGAGACGCTTGAGCACCTCCTCGGCGCAGGACGTCATGCGCTCGAGTTCGGCGTCTGAGCCCTCAGGCGTAGTGATCGAGACCAGCTCGACCTTGTCGAACTGGTGCAAACGGATCATGCCACGGGTATCCTTGCCCGCAGCACCCGCCTCGGCGCGGAAGCAGGGCGTATGCGCCGTCACGCGCAGGGGCAGCGCCGACGCCTCGAGCATCTGCTCACGTACGAGATTGGTCAGCGGCACCTCGGCGGTCGGGATCAGCCAATGGTCGTCGCCGGCAGGAAACAGGTCTTCGGCGAACTTCGGCAGCTGGCCGGTACCGAACATGGCGGCGTCTTGCACCAGGTAGGGTGGGCGCACCTCGGTATAGTCGTGCTCGGTGGTCTGCAAATCAAGCATGAAAGCTGCAAGCGCCCGCTCCAGGCGCGCCAACGGCCCGGACAAAACAACAAAGCGGGCGCCTGACATGCGTGCGGCATCGTCGAAGCGCATCTGGCCCATAGCCTCGCCAAGCTGGAAATGCTGGCGGGGTTCGAAATCGAAGGCCTTCGGCTCGCCGACCTTGCGCACCTCTAAATTGGCGCTCTCGTCGGGACCGTCGGGCACGTCGTCCGCCGGAATATTGGGCAACGTCGCCAACGCCTCATAAAGCTTCGCTTCGAGCGCCTTGGCCGCCTCCTCGCCCTCCTGCAACCTAGTCTTGAGCGCCGCCACCTCAGCAATCAAGCTTGATGCGTCCTCGCCCTTGGCCTTGGCCGCACCAATCGCCTTGGAACGGGCATTGCGCTCCGTCTGCACAGCCTGCGCCCCGGCGATGGCGGCCCGGCGCTCGCTGTCGATGGCCAACAACTCGGGCGACTGTGGCCCCAGCCCGCGCCGCGCCATGCCCGTATCGAACGCCTCAGGATTATCGCGTATCGCCTTGATATCGAACATATTTAGCGGCCCGAATTGAAGTCCGTTTCGTCATCGATGTCATCCGCTACACTGCTGGCTGCTGCGTCCTCCGTGGTCGCGGGCACGTCAGAGGCGGTATATTCAGCCTCTTCTTCCGCTTCACGCTGGGCGCGCTTGCGCTCGGCCATCTTGGCCAGCCAAATCGAGATCTCGTAGAGGATGAGGATCGGCACGCCGAGGCCGATCTGGCTGATCAGGTCCGGCGGCGTCAGGATGGCGGCACCCATAAAGGCGATGACCGCAGCGTATTTACGCCGCTCAGCAAGCCCTTTGGAAGTCACCAGCCCTGCCCGAGCCATCAGGGTCAGCACGACCGGCAGCTGGAAGGCAAAGCCGAACGCGAACATCAACTTCAGAACCAGCGACAGGTATTCGTTGACCTTCGCCTCAAGCTGGATAGCGATACCGCCATCATCGGCGCCAGTCTGATAGCTGAGGAAGAAGCGCCAAGCGAGCGGGAAGATAAAGGAGTAAACCAGCGTCGCCCCGAGGGCGAACAGCACCGGTGTCGCAATCATGAACGGCAAGAAGGCCCGGCGTTCGTTCTTGTAGAGGCCGGGAGCGACGAACTTCCAGAACTGGTTGGCGACGATCGGGAAAGCCAAGAACAAGGCCGAGTAAAAAGCAAGCTTGAGGTAGGTGAAGAAGGCCTCATGCAAGGCCGTGTAGATCATGCGAGGATTCTCGACCCCGAGGTCGTGATAGATCGTCACCAAGGGCCTAACGAGAAAGGCGTATAGCTCCTCGGCGACCAGGAAACAGGCGATGAAGGCGATGAACAGGGCCACCACCGACCACATGAGGCGGTCACGCAGCTCGATCAGGTGATCGACTAGCGGTGCTTTGGATTCTTCGATTTTGGCGTCTCGGGAGGTATCGACCACAGATCAGGCGCCGGTGCTCTCGGGCTTGGGCTCCGTCGCATCGGCCTGTGCCGCGGTTTCAGCTTGCGCCGCCGCCTCCGCAGCCTTTGCCTTATTAAGCGCTTCGGCCGCCGCCACCGCACCTGCGGCGAGCGACGCAGGCGCGCGGGGCGGCTCGGGATCGGGATCGGGCTCGGGATCGGGTTCCGGTTTCTCGACGGCGTGCTCCGGCGCGGGCTCGACCGCTTCACCCACCTGTGTCTCGATGGCCACAGGTGCGTCTTCCTCTGCCACCTCGGCCGCGACCTCGGCCTCAAGTTCTGCCTCTTCCTTCGGCGGCGTGCCACCGAAGGAGAATTTCTTGTTGAGCGCGCTCATATCGGTTGCCTCGGCAATCTTGCCGTCAGGATCGACCGACTCGGTAACCGTTTTCTTCAGGTCGAAGTTACCGGCATTATCTAGCTGCTTCTTGACCTCGGCGAGCTCCGTTTCGCGCACCGCATCATCGATCGAGTCCTGAAATTCGCGCGCGATGGCGCGCACCTTGCCCGCATAGCGGCCGATTGTGTGTAGCATTTTGGGCAAATCCTTGGGCCCGATGACGAGCAACGCCACCACCGCCACGATCAGCATCTCGCTCCAGCCGATATCCAGCATCTCACCGCGCCTATTGCCGAGGTCTACACCGGCGACCCTGCCGCCGAACTAGAGCGATCAGGTCTTGGCGGGCTCGTCCGTCGGGACTTCTGTCTGGGTCGCTGGAGCGGGCTCGGTCGCCGCATGCTCGACCTCCTTCGCCTCCGGCTGTGCCTCGGCCACTGCCTCGTTCTCGTCGTCCTTAAGGCCGGACTTGAAACTCTTCACGCCCTTGGCGATGTCACCCATCACCCGCGGCAGCTTGCCGGCACCAAACAGGATCATGACGATCACCAGGATCAACGCTATCTGCCAAATACCTATGCTCATTCGTTCATCTCCCATGGCGGCGCTGCCGCCGTGTCACCCCGGCTGGCTTCGGTATGCCGCAACTCAGGCCGAATACTTAACTATCAGCGGCGGGAAATACAAACACCATGGCCGAATTTACCATAATGAAAACATCCGCGCCGACGCTCGGCAGTTCGTGCCATGGTACCCTTGCACGCGCCGCGCCACCATCACCTATCGCAAGCTCGACGCGGGCCGAGCGCCCCAGACTGTGCACTGCGTGCACACGCGCCACAATGCCGTCAGCGCCGTCAAAGGTCAGCGCTTCGGGCCGGATCAAGACAGCCGCCATCTCCCCGTCCTGCATCCCAGTGGCGGTAAAGCGCCCGAGCGCGGTGTCGACATGGTCACCCTGCACCATCACCTCGTAACGATTTACATCACCCAGGAATGCAGCGCAAAAGGCATCCACGGGCTCCCGATACAGCACGTCGGGCGGACCTTCCTGGACGATGAGGCCATCGCGCATAAGCGCCACCCGATCGGCCAGCAGCATGGCTTCTTCGGGGTCGTGGGTAACCATCAGAGTCGGGGTGCCGCTTTCGTGTAACACTGCGGCGCTGGTCTCGCGCACCCGGTCGCGTAGCACCACGTCAAGACCCGAAAAGGGCTCGTCCAGCAGCATGACTTTGGGCTTGGGCGCCAGGGCACGGGCCAGGGCCACGCGCTGCTGCTCACCACCGGACAGCCGATGGGGGATAGCTTGACGCCAGTTCGGCGACGCCAAGGCGCTCAAGCAAAGCCCTGGCCGTGGCCAGCCTTTCCTGGCGCGGCAGCTCGGTCAAACCAAAAGCCACGTTGTCGAGCACGCTGAGATGGGGAAACAGCGCAAAATCTTGGAACATCAGGCCGACGGAGCGCTGTTCCGGTGAGAGCCCGCCTTGCGGCGTCGCTACGATCTGCTCATCGATATCGATACGGCCCGCCTGTAGCGGCTCCAACCCAGCAGCAAGGCGCAGCACCGTGGATTTACCGCAACCCGAAGGCCCAAGCAGCGCTACCAGTTCGCCTTTACCAACCGCGAGGGAGACGTCGCGCACCGCCTCGATGCGGCCGTAAGCATGTCGCAGCGACTCAAGGACAAGGCCGCCGCTCACGGCAGGGCCGGCGCCTGCGATCCCGGGCGCGCCCGGCCCACCGCGCGACCCAGTATGAGCACGGGCACAAGGCCGACGGCAACGATGGCGAGCGCGGCCGAGGCCGAATCCGCCAAGCGCTCATCGGCGGCCAGTTCATATGCACGCACCGCCAGGGTATCAAAATTGAACGGTCGCATGATCAAGGTTGCCGGTAGCTCCTTCATTACATCGACGAAAACCAACAGCCCCCCGGTGATCAGCCCGGCACGCACCACGGGCACGTGCACCCGCCACAACACCCGGCCTGGCGTACAGCCAAGCGTGCGTGCGGCACCATCCATCGCCGGCGACACCTTGGTCAGGCCCGCCTCAACGGCGCGCAAGGCCACCGCTAAGAAGCGCACGATATAGGCGAAAACGAGCGCCGCAAGCCCCCCAGTCAACAAAAGTCCAGTTGATACTCCGAAGGTATCGCGGGCAAAATCGTCGATGCCGGTATCGAGCGCAGCGAAAGGCACCAGCACGCCGACAGCAATCACTGAGCCCGGTACGGCATAGCCCAATGAGGCAACCCGCGCCGCCGCACGGCCGAGCAGCCCAGCGCCGAGACGCACGGCGTAGGCCAGTATCAAAGCTACGGCGACGGCCAGAACCGCTGTCAGCGCGGCCAGACGAAAGCTATTCCAGGCAAGCCCCGCAAAATGCGTATCGACCATTTCCCGCCAGGTCTCGATGGTCCAGATCCCGAGCTGCAGTGCGGGAAACAGAAAGGCGAGCGCCAACGGCAGCAAGCAGGCGAGAGTTGCCAGCCACATGCGTGTGCCGCGCAGATTATAGCTTGGCAGCGGCCGGTAGCGACCCGAAGTATGATGATAGCGCGCGCCACCGCGCGAGGCCTGCTCGAGGATGAGTAGAAGCGCGACGAACAGCAACAATACCGCGGAAAGCTGAGCCGCCGCACCGGCATCGCCGAGCCCGAACCAAGTGCGGTAGATACCGGTCGTGAAGGTATCGACGCCGTAATACTGGACGGTGCCAAAGTCGCTCAGCGCCTCCATCAGCGCCAGCGAGACACCACCAGCAAGCGCCGGGCGCGCAAGCGGCAGCCCGATGGCGAAGAAGCTGGCCCAGGGCCCGCGCCCCAGGGTGCGGCCAATTTCGAGCGCACAGACAGACTGGTTGAGGAAGCTCGCCCGAGCCAACAGGTAGACATAGGGGTAGAGCACCAGCGACATCACGGCGATGGCTCCGCCCAGCGAGCGAATCTCCGGGAACCAATAGTCGTGCCGGGTCCAGCCGAAAGCCTCGCGTAGGGCGCTTTGCAGCGGGCCGGCAAAATCGAGCATGCCAGCGTAGGTGAAGGCGATGGCGTAGGTCGGCACGGCCAAAGGCAGCAGCAGCGCCCATTCCAGCACGCCGCGCCCAGGAAAGCGGCACATGACGCAAAGCCAAGCCGTGCCCGTGCCGAGTACCAGCGTGCCGAAACCAACGCCAAAGCCGAGCCAAACCGTATTGCCGACATAGCGCCACAGGACCGTGTCCACAAGGTGGCCCCAGACCTCGCCGGACGGCGCAAACAGCTGCACCGCGATGGTGAGGACCGGCACCGCGATCACGGTGGCGATCAGCGGCGGCGCCAAGCGCCAGAGCCAGGATACGCCGGTCAAGGCAGCGCCGTGACCCATCAAACAGCTCCCATCTGACCCTGAAGTGTTCTAGGGCCAGCCGGCGCGGTCGGCGAGGCGGATGGCGGCGCCGTTGAGTTCACCGAAACGGGCAAGGCCGCTAGTATCAGCCTTAAAATCGCCCCAGGCCTGCACGACCTTGGAGGCCGGCACCGACACGTCCACCGGAAACTCGTGATTCAACTCGGCGAACATCTGTTGACCAGCCGGCGAGGCCAGAAACTCGAGCAGACGCAAGGCCGGAGCCGCGTTCGGCGCATGGGCGGTCACGCCCGCGCCACTGACATTGACATGGGCGCCACGGCCGTCTTGGTTGGGGAAAAAAATGCGCGTGGCATCGGCGATCGCCCGCTTGTCCGGGTCATCGGAAGCGACAAGGCGCCCGTAATAGTAGGTGTTGGCGATCGCGACATCGCCCTCGCCCGCCGCAACACCGCGGATCTGATCTGTGTCACCACCCTTCGGCCGACGCGCCATATTGGCCACTAGGCTGCGCGCCCAGGCCTCGGTTTGCTCTTCGCCATGCGCGGCAATCAGGGAGGCGATAAGCGATTGGTTGTAGACATTGCTCGAAGAGCGCACCAGGACCCGATCCGACCATTCGCCATCAGCCAGCGCCTCATAGGTCGAGAGTGACTCCCGCGAAACCCGGTCCAGCGCGTAAACGATGACGCGGGCGCGCAAGCTGAGGCCGTACCAGGTGCCGTCGGGATCGCGATAAGCCGCAGGCACCGCCGCCCGTAGCACCTCCGAGTCGACGGTAGCGAGCACGCCGGCCGTCTTGGCCCGATACAGGTTGCCGACATCAGCAGTGACGAACAAGTCGGCGGGACTGTTGCGCCCTTCGCTGACGAGCCGCTCATGGAGCTGCGACGCATTTCCGGTGACCAAGTTTACAGTGATACCGGTGTCCGCCGTAAAGCGGTCGAGCAACGGCTTGATCAAGGCTTCCTTGCGCGCCGAATAAACATTCACCTCAGCCGTGAAGCCATCAACCGGCACAAGCGTGGCCGCAGCCATGGTAAGCCCGATCCATCCAAGCCGATTACTCAGAGAGTTGCTAATGCGCATTCAAATTTTACCCAGAACCTCGATTATTTTTCGTTCAAGAACGATCTGTCTTTTAATTGAGAATGCGTGTTGTTCTCATTACACTTGTTCAGAATACTGCTTGCTGCGGAAAAACACAAACACATGGATTTATCGGCAACGTCGCCGCAGGCGGCGTCACTCTTCGGAAAGTGCCTCAACGGGCTCGTCTGCCTCCACCTCATCATCTTCCACGTGCTCCCCACCGGAAACGATGGTGCCTAGCAGAAGACCGGCAGGCACAGCGCGGGCGTCGAGCAGGCCGGCAGCCCGCAGTTCCTCGACGCCCGGCAGATCATCGAGCGCCGCCAGACCGAAATGGTCGAGAAAGGATGCGGTGGTGACCCAGGTAGCCGGGCGGCCCGGCGTACGTCGGCGGCCGCGGGGCTGCACCCAGCCCTGCTCGAAGAGGATATCGAGCGTACCCTTGCTAACGGCGACGCCGCGGATCTCCTCGATCTCGGCCCGAGTCGCCGGCTGATGGTAGGCGATGATCGCCAGGGTCTCAAGCGCTGCGCGGGACAGGCGCCGCTGCACTTTCTTCTCCCGCCGGAGCATCGCCCCAAGATCAGGCGCGGTGCGCAGGGCCCAACCGTGGGCGACCTGCACCAGGTTGATGCCGCGCTCGGCATAGTCCTCGGCCAGGGCCACAAGACACGCCTTGACATCGGTGCCTTCGGGCAGATGCGCCGCCAGGTCGTCCTCACTGAGCGGCGCGCGGCCGGCGAACAGCAGCGCCTCTATCACCCGAATCTGCTCGGCTTCCGCCGCGTCGCGGTTGGCGCTCAAGGCCTCGTCTCCTTGTTGCGAATGTAGATCGGCGCGAAGGCCTGGGCCTGGCGCAGGCGCAGCTTACCTTCCTTGCAAAGCTCCAGCGTGGCAACAAAGGTCGCGGCCAAAGACGAGCGCGCCAACAGCGGATCGCCGATATCTGCAGGTAGGAAGCGGGCGAGCGTAGTCCAATCCAAGGCAATACCCAGCATGCCCGACAGCCGCTGTACGGCATCGCTCAGGCTTATCAGACGACCCTGCTCCACCGGCAAGACCGCCATCGCACCCTGCCGCTGGCGATGGCTAGCATAGGCACGCAGGAGATCATGCAGATCGATGGCATAGACGGGCTTGGCAACGACTTCGATGCCGTCCGGCTGGCCACGTGCGAAGACATCACGGCCCAACAAATCACGCGCCATGAGCTTTGCAGCAGCCTCCCGCATCGCTTCAAGGCGGCGCAGTTGAAAGGCGAGAGCATCGGCCATCTCCTCACCACTCGGCTCATCCTCACCGCCCTCAGTGGGCAGCAAAAGGCGGGACTTGAGATAGGCTAGCCATGCCGCCATGACGAGATAGTCGGCCGCCAATTCCAGCCGCTGTCGCCGCGCCTGGCGCACATAGTCGAGATACTGGTCGGCAAGCTGCAAGATCGAGATGCGGGTCAGGTCGACCTTCTGGTCGCGGGCCAGCCCGAGCAGCACGTCGATCGGCCCCTCGAAGCCGTCGAGGTCCAGCACAAGCTGGGCCGGCGCACCGCCTGCTACGTCGTCCTCGAAATCGTCCGCCATGGTTGCCGTTGTATTCGTCACAGTCCCGTCACCATGCCAATCGCTGTCAGCACCAGCATAACCGGTTTCCAAACCAACCACGCCATCACGTTGACATCCTGGCCGAGTTTGCTTCCGAGCCAAGGCAGGAGCAGCAGTAGGCCGACAAGAATAAATAACCCGTAGCGCTCGAGACGCGCAAACGGCCGTGCGAGTACGCGCGGCAGCAGGCCGACCGCCACTCGGCCGCCGTCAAGCGGTGGAATCGGCAACATATTGAACACCGCTAACACCACATTGATGATCATCGCATTGGACAGATTCGCGATCAGCCACGACGCGCCATCGCCACCAAAAGCTAGCAAAGCTCGAAGCAGAATCGCCGACAACAAAGCCAGCGCTATGTTGATTCCCGGCCCGGCGAGTGCCACCAACTCCATGTCGCGGCGCGGCTTTCTAAGCGCCCGAAAATTAACCGGCACAGGACGCGCATAGCCGAACAAGAACGGTGCCGACGAGAGGAACAATAACAGTGGCAAGATCACGGTGCCAAAGGGATCGACGTGCCTGAGAGGATTAAAGCTGACCCGGCCGCGATGATAAGCTGTGTGATCGCCGAGCTTCCACGCCACCCAGCCGTGGGCGGCCTCGTGCAGGGTTACCGCGAGCACCACGGGCAGTGCCCAGGTCGACACGGTGTAGAGCACATCGCTCATGACAAGGGCGCTTGCAGGAGTTGAGCAATATGGCTGTCGGCGACAGCCACGTCGAAGGCCTGCGGCGATCGCTTAGCAGCAAGGGCTGTGGCAAACCGTGCCTCACCCGCATCGTCGAGACGGGGTAGGTCTGCGGCGATCGCCTGCATCTCGTCGAGCTCGCCGCTGCAATGGAGCACCACGTCGCAGCCGGCGGCCAGGGCTGCGGCACCACGCTCCGCCATCGGTCCCGACAACGCTCCCATGCCTATATCGTCCGACAAGAGCAGGCCGTCGAAGCCGATACTGCCGCGAATCACCTGCCCGATCACGCTCGGTGACAGCGTCGCCGGCCGGGCCCTGTCGATGTCGGTGTAGATTACGTGTGCGGTCATCGCCAGAGGCATACCGGCCAAGTCACGGAAGGGCACGAAGTCCGTTCTCTCCAGCTCTGCCACCGGCGTCGTCACGACGGGCAACGCATGATGACTGTCAGCGCCCGCCCGCCCGTGGCCAGGGATATGTTTGATCACCGGCAGAACACCGCCCGCTAGCAGGCCGCCGCAAGCCGCCCGGCCAAGCATGGCGACAAGTTTCGCCGTATCGCCATATGCACGATCGCCGATGACGGCATCGGCTTCGGGTGATGGCACGTCAAGCACCGGCAGGCAATCCACGTCGATGCCGAGCGCCAGCAGCTCATCGGCAAGCAGCCGCGAATTCAGCGCCGCCGCCTCGGCCGCCACAAAGCGGTCGAGCTTTGCCAGTTCGCCAAAGCGCGCCGCAGCGGGTGCCTCGCGCCAGTGCGGCGGGCGCAGCCGCGCCACGCGCCCGCCCTCCTGGTCAATCAGCACCGGCGCTTCGCGACCGACGCTCTCGCGCAGGGCGGCGACAAGTGTACGAACTTGCCCTGGCTCATCGATATTGCGCGCAAACAAGACGAAGCCGACCGGGTCACTAGCCTCAAATAAGTGCCGCTCGGCGTCGCCGAGCGTCGTACCAGCACAGCCAAAAATCGCCGCGCCGTGGCTCACGGCGCCACCACAAAGCAGTCCACTCCAGCAGCCTTGAGCTGATTGCAGAGGCTGGCCGCGCTTTCACGGCTCAGCAGCGGCCCGACATGCAGGCGATAAAAGGTGCCACGACCGTCGTCGAGATCGGCCGAAACAACGAAGTGGCGGATCGGCGCCAGCAACGCCGAGGCCTTGGCGGACGCTGAGCGCCAACCTGCCGCGGCTTCCTCGGCACTGCGAAAGGCACCAAGCTGAATGCGGAAGCCGGCGTTGGGATCGTCGGGTATCTCGGTCGCGGGCGCCAGAACCGTCTCGACGGGATCAACTATCTCCGGGACCGGCGGCACAACCGCCAACTCAGGCGATGCCCCGACCGGCGGAGCTGGTAGCGGTGCAAGCGCCGGCGGCGGCACATCCGGGACCGGCGTGATCCGCGGTTCCGGTGGCGTCGGGCGCGGCAGCGGTTCTTCCGGCAACGGCAGCAGGCGCTCCACTACGGTCTCGACCGAACCGTCCTCGAAGGCTTCGTAGATCAGCTTTTCGCGATGGGGAACATCCATGCCGCCGGGATCTTCCGGGCGCCGGCGGATCGGCCCGGCTTCAGCCCTCAGCAACGGCACTTCGGCTACGATCGTCGCCTCCTGCGCGGCCTTATAAGCGCGCAACATCACCAGCGATAGCAGACCGAGCGCGAGCATGAAAAGCAGCAGCGCAATACGTCGCGGTCTGCGGCCGGGGACATCGACGCCGGCATTCATTCAGCGCATCTCCTCAAGTGGTGTGATACCCATGACACCTAGGCCCGAGGCGATCACCAGCTTGACCCCGGCGAGCAAATCGAGCCGTGCCCGCGACAGAGCGGGGTCGTCATCGATGAGAAAACGCATCTTCGGCTCGTCATTGCCGCGATTCCATAGGGCATGGAAGGCAGCCGCCAGATCATAGAGGTAAAAGGCTAGGCGATGGGGCTCATGCGCCTGGGCAGCCGCCTCCAACAGACGTGGCCAGCCGGCCAGGTTGCGGATAAGTGCTATTTCGTCGGGATGCGAGACCAGGGCAAGATTAGCCGCCCCAGCATCCAGGCCTGCCTCGGCGGCATTCCGCTGCACGGAGCATATACGCGCGTGGGCATACTGGACGTAGAAGACCGGGTTGTCGCGCGACTTCTCGGTCACCTTGGCAAAGTCGAAGTCGAGCGCCGCGTCATTGCGCCGGGTAAGCATGATGAAGCGGACAACATCCTTACCAACGGCATCGACCACATCGCGTAACGTGACGAAGGTGCCAGCGCGTTTTGACATCTTCACCGGCTCGCCACCGTCGAGCAAATTCACCATCTGACAGATCTTGACGTCAAGATTGGCCCGCCCTTCGCTCACTGCGTTCACGGCTGCGGCGACACGCTTGACGTAACCGCCATGGTCCGCGCCCCAGACGTCGATCATGTCCTCGTAGCCGCGCGCCAGCTTGTCGAGGTGATAGGCGATGTCAGTTGCAAAATAGGTCCACTCGCCATTAGCCTTGCGCAAGGGCCGGTCGACGTCATCGCTAAAATCGGTAGCCTTAAAGAGAGTCTGGGGTCGCGCTTCCCAATCCTCATCCGGCTGCTTACCCTTGGGCGGCTGCAGCACGCCGATATAGAGCAGACCGCGCCTGTCCAGAACCTCCAGAACCTGGTCGACGCGCCCGGCCGCGACCAGCGCCCGCTCTGAGGAAAAGCGGTCCATGTGAATGCCGAGCGCGGCAAGGTCGTCCTGGATCTCGGAGATCATGGCCGTCAGTGCGACTTCACGGCAAACACCGAGCCAATCCTCCTCGGTCGCGTCGCGCCAGCGCTCGCCATCGCGAACGGCAAGCGCCTCACCCACCGGAATCAGGTACTCACCCGGATAGAAGCCCGAGGGAATCTTGCCGATATCCACACCCAGCGCCTCGCGGTAGCGCAAATAGGTCGAACGCGCTAGCACCTCGACTTGGGCACCCGCGTCATTGAGATAATATTCTCGGGTCACGTCGTAGCCGACATGGGCGAGCAGCGAAGCCAGGGCATCGCCGAATACAGCACCACGACTGTGGCCCACGTGCAGCGGCCCTGTCGGGTTAGCCGAGACATATTCGACATTGACCAGCCGGCCATTTCCGATATCGCTACGCCCGTAATCGGAACCGGCCGCAAGCGCCTCCACCAGCGCATTGTGCCAAGCACCGTCGGCTAGGCGCAGATTGAGAAACCCCGACCCGGCAATATCCACCGCCGCGACGCCCTCGACATGGCCCAGATGCGCTGCGAGCGCCTCTGCCAATTCGCGTGACTTCATCCCCGCCTGCTTGGCCAGCACCAGAGCCGCGTTGGTGGCTATATCGCCATGGCTAGCATCGCGCGGCACCTCTACGCTGACGGCGCTAGTATCCAATCCTGCCGACAATACTGCCGTTAGGGCATCATCCACATGGCCACGAAACGTCTTGAAGATATCCATCAGGTCAGGACCGTGACATCGAAGAGGCGGGTATGCTCAGCAAGCGCATAACGGTCTGTCATACCAGCAATATAGTCGCAGACCACGCGAGCGGTAGGCGGCGTTCCAGGTTCAACAACGCCCTGCTGCCAGTCGCCCGGCAAGCATTCGGGCTCGGCCAGGAACAAAGCAAAGAGATCTTCGACCACCCGGCGCGCTTTACTGGCCATGCGGTTAACGCGAAAATGGCGGTACATGTTGGCGAACAGGAAGCGCCTGAGTTCGTCGGTGCACGTGCTCATTTCGTCGGAAAAGCCTATCAGCGGCACGCCCAGCCCGCGAACCGCTGCCGCGGTGTCTGGCGCATGCGCCGCGATGCGCCGACGGCTCTCAACAATAACATCCTCGACCATGGCCGCTATCAGGCGGCGCACCGATTCGTGGATCAGACGCTGGCGCTCGATGCCAGGATAGCGGGCCGCTACCTCAGCAAAGATCGGTCCCGCTAGGCCCGTATCAGCAAGCGCCTCCGTACCAAACAGGTCGGCCCGCAAGGCATCGTCGACATCGTGGTTGTTGTACGCGATATCGTCAGCCAGCGCCGCCACCTGAGCTTCCGGCCCGGGCCAGGTTGCTACCTCCAAGTCATGCCCGCGCAGGTAATTCGCCACCGTCTCGGGCAGTGTCTCCGGCGCTATGGGTCCGTTGTGCTTGACCACACCTTCCAATGTCTCCCAGGTCAGATTGAGGCCGTCAAAACCCGCATAGCGTCCTTCCAGCCGGGTCACGATACGTAGCGCCTGGGCGTTATGGTCGAAACCGCCGAAGGGGGCCATCGCCGCATTTAGTGCATCCTCTCCGGCATGGCCGAAAGGGGTGTGGCCAAGATCGTGAGCCAAGGCAAGCGCCTCGGCCAGATCCTCGTTTAGCGCCAGCACTCGGCTGATGGACCGGGCGATTTGCGCCACCTCCAAACTGTGCGTCAGGCGGCTTCTGTAATGGTCGCCCTCATGATGGACAAACACCTGTGTCTTGTGCTCAAGCCGACGAAAGGCCGCACAATGGACGATGCGGTCACGGTCACGCTGAAAAGGGGTGCGGGAGGCGCTTTCCGGCTCGTCATAAAGGCGGCCACGGCTACCTTCCGGCCGGGTGGCGAACGGCGCCAGCGAATGTACGATCATGGTGGTCAACCTAGCCCTGCGCTGAAAGCTGATCAACGTTGCTGTATGGGCCGATTGACAATGCCCAGCAGGTACCCAAAATACCCTTAGAGACAAGCGCAACGACGCTGCTGATGTGGATGGAGAGCCTATGTTGGAGATGAAGGTGGAATCCGCGGCCGATTTCGGACTCACGATGACCGCCGCGGCGGCCGATCAAGTCAAGCAGGTGATCGCCGCCCAGAAGACGCGCTGTTTTCTGCGCATCGCGGTCGTCGGTGGTGGCTGTTCCGGCTTCCAATACGCCTTCTCCATCGACGACACGGAAGCAGAGGACGACCTGGAAGTGCGCCGGGACAACGCCGTGATTATGGTCGACGAGACATCGCTCAACCTGCTGCAGGGCTCCGAGATCGATTTTCACAGCGGCCTCGAAAGCTCGATGTTCACGGTCTCAAATCCAAACGCGACCTCGTCCTGCGGCTGCGGCACCTCATTTGCGATGGGCTGACGCACAGTGACAACAGCGGCCAATGAGGCGGACAGATTGCTTCATTTTGCGAAGCGCCGCAAAGATAGAGAACACCCTCAGATATCCCACTAGCTGTAACAAACGGCGGTTTCACACTGAAAGTTACAAACGTGCTCCAAGGCGACGAACTACTCGCCGTACCTCTTGACACGATGTCTGATCAGGATGGCTATCAGACCACCTTAGGCGAGATGTGAAGTGAGCATCAGTAGATAACGAATTCAATAGATCGTGTAGCATTTTCTCAGATTCTTGGCACGCTGGGCTTTTCCAGCCAAACCTGAAGGACTAGATCAACAAGACGCCCATGGCAGCCACGCGCGAAAGCAAGGACAACATCACTGACCTGCCCCGCTTAACTTGATCCAGTTTGTAAGTTAGGCTCTAGACACATAATCAATAGCATATCGCAGAAACGAGACAAACGGCGGTGAGACGTTGCTAGGGGGCGCTATCGCTTTCAGCATCATCGCCTCCATCACTGGTCACTATTTTAACCGATTACGACAATCTCGTCTCTCAGTGATAGCGGTGGTTGACGCCAGCCTCGAACATGGCGACCACGTTTCCCGGCGGCACCTCGGCCTGAATGTTATGTACGCTGTTGAGCACGTAGCCGCCACCCTTACCCAGAATGTCGATCACGCGCCGGGTCTCTGCCGCGACCTCCTCGGCCGTACCGAAAGGCAGAATACGCTGGGTGTTGATACCACCCCAGAAGCAGATGCGGTCACCGAACTCTTCCTTGAGGCGCTCGGGCTCCATGTTGCGAGCCGTCACTTGCACCGGATTGAGCGCATCGACCCCGATGTCGATCAGGTGCGGGATGAAATGATAGGCCGAACCGCAACAATGGAAGCAAACCTTGGCGCGCCCGCCGGTCAGGCCCTTGACCGTCTCCACCATGCGGCGGTGGCGCGGCTTGAGATACGTGGCATAGATGTTCTCGGGATCGAACATGCAGCCTTCCTGGGTGCCGAGATCCTCGCCGAAATAGACGATATCCACGTTCTTGGGGCCGGCCGCGGCGACCATGGTCTCGGCCGTGTCACACCAGAAGTCACAGAGCTTGTCCATTAGACGCTCTAGCGCTTCCGGGGCCTTGTAGAGATCCTTCAGATAGGCCTCGAAACCGCGCATGGCATAGCCGCGGTGGATCACGCCACCAGGCAGATAGAGGCAAATGGCGTGATCACCCCGACTCTGGATCTGCTGTACCCGCTCTGCGACGCCCTCGCCCAACCCCGGATTGCTGCCGTCTGGCCAATTGCATTCCTCGACCCGCTCCACGGTCAGCTGGCCGCCATAGAACGGGCCATCTCGGTGCAGAAAGTGCTGGTCAACATCTTTTTCGGTGCGCTTCCACAGCACGCCGAACATATCGACGTAGTTATTGTCGTCGATCCAATGATCGACACCGCCGCGATAGGCACCGGGCTGGATGTTGCGGGTATCCACGCCGAAACGCTCAAGGATGGATTCCGTGGGATGGGCCACCGAATGGATGATCGACATCGGCTCCGTCGGCTCAGTAATGCCCAGATGCGTCTTCAGGCGCTCATACGCCGACAGCGTGATGGTAGTGAACTCGGCCCCACCGAAATCAATCGGCACCCGATCAGGTTGCTCATGGTCGAGCGCAGCCAATATGCGATCACGATGCGTCCACGTCATGCTACAAATCTCCACATCTTAGAGCGTGTCTCCAGCGCCCTGAATTTGCGTTAACTAACCTGCATGAACTGCTCAATCAAAGCAACCAGCACAGCCGGCGCGTCCTCCTGGCAGTAATGCCCGACCCCGGGAAGCCGCACCACGGGCGCCTCCGGAAACAGTGCCTCAAAATCCGCTATGCCATAGTCGGGCACTATGGCCTGGTCCGCCATGCCGTAGGCGAGCATGGCGGGCTTGGCACGTAACGCCATTATGTCTCCCTGCTTGAGACATTGGGTGACAAACGGGCGCGCCTTGCCGAGCACGACATCCAAGGGAAAGGCGATGGCGCCGGCACAGGAGGTACGGTCCGGAAACGGTGTCGCGTAGGCGCGCAGCCAGTCGTCCGTGACCACGGCGCTGTTCTGAAAGCCGGGAATCTTCATCACGGAGAGCACCGTGCTGCCGAGCTCGCCGAGAATGCCGTCTAGGGTGCCTTGCTCGTGATGCTTCGTGATCCAGGCAAACCACGGTGACAGGCGCTCCGGCTGCACGCCGCCATAGCCAAGCAGGGTATTCATCAGTACCAGGCGTTTGACGCGCTGCGGATTGCGCAGGGTGTAGGCGCCCGTCATCGGCCCGCCCCAGTCCTGGCCAACAAAGGTGATGTCATCAGTCCCGAGATATTCAATTAGGTTTTCCAGATTCTCCACATGGGTCTGCAGGGTGTAGACGCGATCAGGTGGCGTTTCGCTCTTGCCGAAACCCATATGGTCCGGCACAATCACGCGGTAGCGCTCCGACAGCTTGGGGATAAAGTTGCGATACAGATAGCCCCATGTTGGTTCGCCATGCAGGAAAATTATCACCTCGCCACCACGCGGTCCCTCATCAACATAATGCTGGCGAAACCCGTGGCCATCGAAGACATGCGGCGCGAAGGGGAACGTTCCGTTAAAAGTCTCAGTATCGGGGATCGTCATGCGGCTCTCCAAGGTGGCAAATGTAGCAACGCGAATTCTCGGATAGCATGCTGCAGCAGCTCGACAAAGGGAGAACATCGTGTTGTTGAACCGCGAGGCCCCTGCCAATATCGCGCCGACGACGACAGGCACCAAATACAGCGACAGCGTCGAGATGTCGGCCGATGCTCGCTCGCTCTACATCTCCGCCCGGCTCGGCGCGCTACCGGACGGCTCGGTACCGGATACTTTCGACAGGCAGAGGCGGCTTGAACCTGCCGCCTTATCTCTGCGAAGTGGTCGCCATCGCCGCAAAAGACTAGGAAGGAGACGCGGTGAGTAAGACCATTCTCCTGATTGGCTCGTTCGATACCAAAGGTGAGGACTATGGCTTCGTGCGCGAGCGCATCCTCGCTCGCGGGCATGAAGTGCTGACGCTCGACACAGGCGTGCTGGGTGAGACCAATCTGTTCCTCGTAGATGTCGGGGCCGCCGCTGTGGCCGCGGCGGGAGGCGGCAATCTCGCAGCGCTGCGTGCAAAGGGCGACCGCGGTGAGGCCATGAAGGTTATGTGCCGCGGTGCCGAGGTCGTGATCGCCAGACTCCACGCCAACAGCCGTTTCGATGCCGTGCTCGGCCTGGGCGGCTCGGGCGGCGCCAGTGTCATCGCGCCAGCCATGCGTGCCCTGCCCCTCGGCCTACCGAAAATACTGGTCTCCACCGTCGCCTCGGGGGACACCTCACCCTATGTCGGGCTAGCCGATATCACCATGATCCCGTCGGTGGTCGATGTCGCCGGCGTCAACCGCATCAGCGAAACGATCTACACCGCAGCGGCCGGCGCCATCTGCGGCATGCTGGAGATGGACTATTCGGCCACAGGCACGAGCAGACCGATCATCGCCGCCTCGATGTTCGGCCAGACCACGCCCTGCGTGACGCGCTGCCGCGACACGCTCACCGCAGAGGGTTACGAGGTCTTGGTCTTTCACGGCAGCGGCACCGGCGGCAGAACCATGGAGCGCATGGTCGAGCAAGGCTATGTCGCAGGCGTGCTCGACATCACCACCACGGAATGGGCGGACGAGCTTTGCGGCGGCGCCTTTAGCGCTGGGCCCGATCGTCTGACCGCGCCAGGCCGGGCCGGCATCGCCCATCTCATCGTACCTGGCTGCGTCGATATGGTGAATTTCGGGCCGCCCGAGACGGTGCCAGAGCGCTATGCCGGGCGTATCCTCTATGAGTCCAAACCCACAGTAACGCTGATGCGCACCACGCCAGAGGAGAACGCCCGCATCGGCACGATCTTCGCCGAGAAAGCCAATGCGGCATTGGGAAAGGTGGCGTTCCTGCTGCCGCTGCAGGGCCTGTCAGTGCTCGACAGCGATGGCGGCCCTTTCTGGTCGCCGGAGGCCGATGGGGCGCTGTTTGATGCCATCAAGGCGAGCTTGCACCCCAGCATCCCTGTGGTCGAGTTCGACGCCCATATCAACGATGAGGTTTTCTCGCAAAAAGCCGTGGCCATGCTGCTCGAACTGATGGCCGAGTAAGGGAGGAGCGATACGATGACGTTCACTAGAAGCGAAGTCATGGCGCGCCTGCGCGACGTCATCGCGGCCGAGCGGCCGATCGTCGGCGGTGGCGCCGGAACCGGCATTACGGCCAAGTGCGAGGAGGCGGGCGGTATCGATCTCATCGTGATCTACAATTCCGGCCGCTTCCGCATGGCCGGGCGCGGATCCTTGGCCGGTCTGATGCCCTACGGCGACGCCAATGCCATCGTCATGGACATGGCCAACGAGGTTCTGCCTGTGGTACGCGATACGCCGGTGCTGGCCGGTATTTGTGGCACAGATCCGTTTCGCAACATAGAGCTGTTCCTCAGGCAGGTGCGTGATGCCGGCTTCTCGGGCATCCAGAATTTCCCCACCGTTGGCCTCATCGACGGCTTGTTCCGGCGGAACCTAGAGGAGACAGGCATGGGCTTCGCGCTGGAAGTGGAGATGATCCGCCTGGCGCGCAAAATGGAGCTTTTCACCAGCCCCTATGCCTTCAACACAGACGACGCTATGGCCATGGCCGGAGTCGGCGCCGATATGATCGTCGCCCATCTCGGGCTCACCACTAAGGGTTCGGTCGGGGCGAACACGGCACTGTCTCTGGAACAGGCCCCTGCCAAGGTGCAGGAGATCTGCGATGCCGCCAAGGCGGCTCGGTCGGACGTCATCGTGCTCTGCCATGGCGGACCGATCGCCATGCCCGACGATGCCACCCATGTGCTCCAAAACACCAACGGGGTAGACGGCTTCTACGGTGCCTCGAGCATGGAGCGTCTGCCCACCGAAGTGGCAATCCGCGAGCAGGTCGAGGCCTTCAAGGCCGTACGGTTCTGATGGCGCCGACCGTCCTCCTGATCGGTGCCTTCGACAGTAAGTGTGAAGAGTACGACTTCGTTCGCAGGCGACTGCAAGCATCGAGTTTAGAGACGCTGACACTGAACTGGGGCGTGCTGGGGGGCTGCGACCACTTTCCGGTCGACATCGAAAGCGCCCATGTCGCCGCCGCGGGCGGCGCGGACCTGGGAGCGCTACGCGAGGCTGGCGACCAAGAAGCGGCGGTGGCCACGATGGCGCGAGGCGTCGCGACCGTGGTGCCAGGCCTCTATCGCGAGGGCCGCTTCGATGGCGTCTTCGCCCTCGGCAAGGCGCGCGGCACCAGCGTCGCCGCCGCGGCCATGCGCGCGCTCCCCATCGGCGTACCGAAAGTCATCGTCTCGACAATCGCCGGCAGCGATACCTCGGCCTTCCTTGGCGCCAAGGACATCAACATCTTTCCCTCGCTAGTCGACGTCTCCGGCCTCAATGCGATTAGTCGGACAATTATGGCGCAGGCCGCAGCGGCACTTGTCGGCATGGTCGCTGCAGAGCCCGTGCCTGAGACCGATACAAAGCCGATCATTGCCATGTCCATGTTCGGCCAGACCAGACCCTGCGTCCAGCGCTGCAAGGAGGCACTGAGCACCACGGGCTTTGACGTGCTCACCTTCCACGCCACCGGCAACGGTGGCAGAACAATGGAGAGCATGATTGCAGATGGTCTCATCACCGCCGTGCTAGACATCACCACCACCGAGCTAGCGGACGCCCTGTGCGACGGCATTTTCTCGGCCGGCCCACATCGTCTCGAAGCAGCCGGCAAGGCAGGTATCCCGCAGGTGATCGTTCCGGGCTGCCTAGACATGGTCAATTTCGGTGCTGCCGACACGGTGCCGGTGACATACCGCGAGCGCCACTTGCACGCCGGCAAGCCGACTGTGACGCTGATGCGTACCGACGTGGCGGAAAACCAGCAACTCGGCCGCATTCTGGCCGAAAAGGCCAATGCCGCGCAGGGTCCCGTGGCCCTGCTGGTGCCCCTAAACGGCTGGTCGCGCTTCGATGCCGAAGGTGGCCCCTTCTGGGACCCCGAAGCCGACCGCGCCGCCATCGCAGCGTTGCGCGCCGACCTTCGCCCCGACATCCCGCTGATCGAGATCCCAGCCCACATCAACGACGAGGCTTTCGCCGCCGCCGCGGTCGAGACGTTGCTGGCGATGCTGAGCGAGGAGAGCTGATATGCCCCGCCAAAGCAAGCCCATGCGCCTGTTCTATCACCCCGCCAGCAGCGCCTCGATGCGGGTGACGCTGTATCTGCGCTGTCGCGGCGTGCCCGCCTCTCAGGTCGAACTGGTGAGCACAGGCCTAGCGACCGATCATCGCGGCATTCTGGTCTTCACCATGCCCGAGGGCGATGCCGAGACCGAGAAGGTCGGCACCACTAACCTCACCGCCTTCAATCCTGAAGGGCGCATCCCGGTACTACTGCTGGCGGACGGGCGCAAACTGACCCAGTCGGGCCCGATCGTCGACTTCATCGAGGAAACACTGGCCGTGGAGCCCAGCATGCTGCCTGAGGACGCCTGGGCCCGGGCCGAGGCGCGCCGCATCATGTGGATCATCGCCGCCGATACCCAGCCCTACCAGAACATCCCCTTCATCATCCAGGCGATGGGTGAATGGGGCATGACCAAGGCGCCGCCAACCGTGCACCCGCTGCGCCTGCATTTCATCCGCCGCGAGTTTGGCGCCATCGAGTCTATTCTAACCACCTGCGCCGGCCGCTTCGCAGTTGGTGATGCGGTCACCCAGGCTGATTGCTTTCTGGTACCGCAGGTGCGCAACGCACTACTCGCCGGTATCGATCTGGCCGCCGAATTCCCAACGCTGTCCCGGGTCTGGGAGAACCTGCTCGCAGTGCCAGAGATTGCGGTGGTGATCGAGGACGCCGGCGGTGTCGTTCAGCCGTTGGTTTTCGATTCCGACAAGTTCGAGGTCTACACCACGGCACCAAGCCGCTGAGGCTCTACGTCCTGTATTGCGCGGTCGCGTCCGTGATCCAGCGAAACAAATCGGCGCCCTGCTTACCACCGCCGCCGGTTATGCCGCGGAAATAGAACAGCTATGCCGCCTCGACAGAGTCCTTCGCCACATCGAAACGGGCGGCGGCCGCAACGGTGTCGAGCGCAAGAAAGTCGCTCAGGGATTAGCAGATCTCGGCCAGCGAAACCGAGGCGCTGTCGGTCACCAAGGTGATCTTGCGAATGCCGAAACTGCGCAAAATTTCTGCGACCAAATGCAGCATGTGCCGGTTCTCGTCACAAACGAGGGCGTAAACCCTGTCCGAGCAATACCCGGCCATGCGATCAACACACCTTTGGCGAAGAAGCTCGGCCCACGGCGAACAGCCTAATTTAGCGACACTTCTGGCTCATCTCGATGGCCTCGACGAAGGCCACGGCCGCGGGCTTACGTAGCAGCGCCGGGTTACGGCCGACCCATTTAACAAAAGCCGCCGTTAGGGCATTATGGTCCTCGCGGTTCTCGACGCATTGCCAGATCTGCGCATCGTCGAGCGCGTATTGCCCGGCACCCACCAGTTCGACAACAGCGCCCACCACGGCGCGGCACTGGACGATCAGCATGGCGCGCAGCATCTCCTCGCCGACGACCTGGTCGAAGCCCTTAACACCCTGGCCACAGGCAAATTTCAGGTTGGCACCGGTATGCACCGCCTCAATCGGGCCTTGCGGCGGCGATCCCGCAGCGGCAAAAGCCACGCTGGTTTCGCCAATCAGGCCGGCTCCCGTCAGCACCAGCACCATCGTAAAATTGCGAAAAAAATGGCTCATGGCCGCAGCACTCCGTGGTTTTGGTTAGGATTTTCGGCCTTGGGACGCGGCCACCGGTGACAGTTTAGCATTCGAGCGCAGACGCGCAAAACAGACTCGTTTGTACACGTGCCCGTCTCTTGACTACTCGGTGTTGGCAAGAGAAGATAGAGAAGTTGCCGAATGAGTTAGGGTCTGAACGTGAGTTCAGGCTGCGCGTTCGGTGGCTCGCCGTTCGTTAACACCTGTCCTTGGGTGGACGGCGGATGTGCTCAATCAGGGAGGGAGTTAATGTCCAATAGAATAAATACCAGTGTGGTGGGAACCATTGCTGGCTTCGTTGGGGCGGCCGTGTTCGCTGCCTCGGCAATAGCCGGTAATATTACTCATGACCGCCTGGTGAACAGTGAGAATGAGCCAGAAAACTGGATCAATCATCACGGCAATTACGAAGCCCATCGCTTTTCCGGTCTGCGTGAGATAAATCGGGACAATGTTGGAGACCTAAAAGTCGCGTTCACCTATGCCATGGGCAGCACCCAGGGCGGCGGCACGGACCCGGTTGTGTTTCCGTTCTCCGGTCTCGAAGGCACGCCTACCGCGGAAGACGGCTTTCTGTACTTGACCACCGGTTGGGGCGTCGTGACCAAGATCGACGTGCGCGGTGGTAAAGCGGTCACCGTGTGGAAGTCGGATCCCGAAGCCGATAAGGATTGGGGCACTAGCGTCCTATGCTGCGGCATCAACAACCGCGGCGCCGTGCTGGCTCGCGACATGGTTATCGCGCCGGTCCTTGATGGTCGCATTCGCGCCCTGAACAAGACCGACGGCAGCCTCATCTGGGAGAGCCAGGTCGCAGATCCGGGCATCGCCGAAACTATTACCGGCGCGCCTCTGGTCATCCGTGACACGGTCGTCACCGGCATGGCCGGCGCCGAATTCGGCGTTCGCGGCTGGATTGCCGCTCTCAGCCTCGACGACGGCAAGGAGATCTGGCGCACCCACACCATTCCTGGTGAGGGCGAGCCCGGCAACGAGACCTGGAAGGACGATTTCGGCGCCTGGAAGACGGGCGGCGGCTCCACCTGGGTGACCGGCTCCTACGATCCGGAACTCGACATCATCGTCTGGGGTACCGCGAATCCTGGTCCAGACTGGGATAATGCCTATCGTCCTGGTGACAACCTGTGGACCGACTCCACCATCGCGGTGAATGCGACCACCGGTAAGTTCCTTTGGGGCTTCCAGCACACGCCAAACGATCCGTACGACTATGACTCTATCGCGGAGAACACCTTCGTCGACACCGTGATCAACGGTCAGTTCGTGCGTTCCACCCTGCACGCCAATCGTAACGGTTTCGCCTACGCGCTCGACCGTGCGACAGGCGAGTACGTGTGGGGCACCCAGTTCGTCAAGAAGCTTGACTGGACGGATGGTCTGGACGAAAACGGCCGGCCGGCCTCCTACGATCCTAACTCGGACGTGCAGTCCTACAACGAAGGCTCCGCGGCACATCGTGGCGACCTCGTTGAGGTTGGCGCCCGCAGTGAGATCGAAGGCATTTCCTGCCCCGCTCATACCGGCGGCAAGAACTGGCCCCCGACCGCCTACAGCCCGCATACCGGTCTCTACTACATTCCGGTCATCGAGAGCTGCAATAAGGCCTTCGCCTCGGTCGCACCGGAGAACTGGAATGCCGCGGATCGCAAGTGGTTCCTCGGCGGCGCGCCGTACTTCACCTTTGAGGACCCGCGCTCGGGCCGCATCACCGGCAGCGTGACGGCAATTGACGTCTCCAACGGCGTGGTCGTACGCAAGTGGGAGACCGAGTTCCCGATGCTGGGCGGCGTTTTGGCGACGGCTGGCGGCTTGGTCTTTACCGGCACCGCCGACGGTGCCGTGGTCGCGCTCGACGACACCACTCTCGAGGAGCTATGGCGCTTCGAAACCGGCTCGTCGATCAATGCTCCGCCCATGTCTTACGAGGCCGATGGCAAGCAGTACATTGCTATCGAGGTTGGCCTCGGCGGCGCATGGCCCCAGTGGTTTACCGACTCGACCCCCGAGTTGAAAGCCGCTGTGCCAAGCAACGTTCTCTACGTCTTCTCGATGTAGAATACGGTCTATGGTGTGAGCCGGCGCTACATAGCGCCGGCTCATTCTTTTCTCTGACAATTCGAGTCTCAACTGCCGGCACGCCGGCGCGCCGCTCTTGCCTGTTGACCTGATCGGCGAAGCGCCTCACATATTGTCTAACCAGACGCCACGAACCGGGACGCACCAGAATGAACACGATCACCAAGCGGGGACGTATTGTCGGCGCACTGATGGTTACGGCGTTTTTTGGCGCAGCGGCATTCGTAATGCTGTCAGCTTCGTCCGCCGTGGCCGATGACCCGCCTCGACGCTCCGGTCCTCCGCCCATCGTGTTTGATACATTTCCCAACAAGTGCGCGCGTTGCCACAAACAGGACGGCCGTGGCGGCCCTGCCTATGGCGGCTTTGCCGCAGACCTGCGCGCCACCGAACTCGAGCATGAAGGGCTTGTGTTCATCATCACCGAGGGCATTCGCCAGCGCGGCATGCCCGAGTTCAAGAGTACAATGTCCAAGCGCCAGATCAGCGGTGTCTCCGACTACATCATAAACAAGATCAAGGGCGTGTATTTTGATGCCGAAGGCAATCAAATCACGCCGGAAGAGTGGGCCGCCCTGGAAGAGGCCAAGAAAAAAGCCGCTGCTGAACAATAAGGGTAAGCCGCTTCTGGCTCACTACTCCGCCGCGCCCCGATCGGCTTCAGCACGACGCGCTTCGGCGAGCTGCTCGGGGGTCATGATGGCCTCCAGCCGCCGCTTCCACGGCATCAGGTAATCCGCGCCGTCCGCGATCGCCAGGATGATCCAGCCATGCGCTTCCACGTTATCGTGGTGCAGGCCTTGGCCTGCCTGCAGATGGATCATCTTGAACAGCATCTTACCGCCAAGAAAGCCCGCGTTACGGGCCCGGGTCGCCCACATATAGGCTTCGCTGAAATCGCCGCTTATGCGTGCTTCGTTGTACGCTTCGCGGCCGACCAGATACATCGCGGCCGGGTCGCCGTTCTCGGCCTTGCAGCGAAGGCCTTCCGGGCCGGCCACACAACCATCCGCACCGGCAGGACCCGCGGCAATCATCATCGCGAGCGCAAGCCCAAAAGTTGTCTTCCTCATATCGCTGTCCTTTTCCAGAGCCGTGTATCGCATGGACTTGTCATTACGGCGACTTGGTATTTCCGGTCAACCGGCAGCGTCAAAAAAAATTGCATAACGTCAGAACGTGATGTCCGACCCCGGCTCGACCGCATTCATTTCTGTGCGTTTGACCTGCGAGCATCCGCTGCCGTAGGTGGCGGAGAGCGCACCTACACCCCCCCGTCCACGCAAATCTCGATCTCGTGGGTCTTGCCGGGATCGAGTTGGTCGCGCAGCTCCACACTGAGAAAGAACTCACGCTCGTTGACCACGGAGACGAAAACACGCTCCATCGCGTGGGCGTTGGCAATGATCGCACAGGCGGTCGCCACGACCGACAAGATCGTCGCAGCCGGACCCAACAAGGTCCCCATCGCCATCTCCTTCGCGTTTGGCGTTTGGCGTTTGGCCATGGTGTCACATCCAGCAACCGGCCCAAGGTCAAAACCCTTGGCGCCTTGGTTTTTAACGTGCCATCCCCCCAGAGCTCCGGTATAGCGTTTGCGGGCCGCGTGGCTCCCTTGATCCAGGAAGCGCTCTCATTCATGATCCCGCTCGAAATTTTCCAACAAATCCGGCGGATTCAGATTAGGACGCGGCGATCGGTCGAAAGCATTTTCGCCGGTGGCTATCATAGTGTTTTCAAGGGCCGCGGCATGGAGTTCGCCGAGATTCGCGAATACGTTCCCGGCGACGACGTACGCGATATAGACTGGAACGCCACGGCGCGGCGCGGCCAACCCTACGTCAAGCGTCAGGTCGAAGAGCGCGAACTCACAGTCATGCTTCTGGTCGATCTGAGCGCCTCTGGCCGCTTCGGTAGCGTCACCCGAGTCAAGGCCGAGATCGCCGTTGAGATGTGCGCCGTTCTTGCCTTGAGCGCGATCACCAACAACGACAAAGTGGGCCTAATCCTGTTCAGCGACAAGATCGAGAGATTCGTCCGGCCACAACGCGGCAAGAACCGGGTACTGCGGGTCATTCGCGAGCTGCTCACCGCATCGCCAAGCGGTCGCGGCACCGATGTCGCGCTGGCATTGCAGACCCTGCATCGGGTGAGCCGCCAACCGACGGTGAGCTTTATCATTTCGGACTTTCTCACGGAAAGTTACGAAAAGTCGCTTGGCCTTGTGGCTCAGCGCCACGACGTCATCCCCATCTGCATCAGTGATCGCCGGGAATACCAGTTGCCAGATGCCGGTCTGGTCACGCTGGAGGATTTTGAGAGCGGCGAGTGGATCACACTCGACACGCACGATGCGTCGGTTCGCGAACGCTATGCGGCGATACGCCGCAACCAGGATACCTGCAGGCAACGCCTGTTCACGTCGCTCGGCCTGGATTCCATCGAGGTGCGCACCGACGAGCCTTACGACAGGCCACTCATGCAATTCTTCCAGCGGCGCGAACAGCGATTGCGAGACGGCCGCTAGTGTCTCCGCCATTGTTCACGGCAGGGGCCCTTCTGGCCGCTTGTCTCGCTGCCGGTGCGGTCAAGGCCCGGGATGAGACGGTCGCCATCGTACTCGACGTCGATAGCAGCGTCGTCGCGCTGGACAAGCAGCTTCGCTTAGCGGTGACGGTATCTGGACCCGAGGATACGGAAATCGAGTTCGCGCCGGTCAGGGAAACGGTGGGACCGTTCGAGTTGGTGTATCAAAGCGAAGGTGCGCTCGAATCCTTGGGCGATGGCCAGGCGCGGTGGCAGCGCAGCTATCGCATCAAAGCGCTGCAGGTCGGTGTCCAAACCATTCCGCCGTTCATCATCCATACCAAAGCTGCCGCCGAGACCTCGGCCACGGAGGTCGCCAGCTCACGTCTCGATATCTTCGTCACCCCAGCATTTGCCGTCGGCGACAACGTACGCGCGCCGCGCACCATCGCGCCGGCAGCGAGCGTCAGGCCGCCGTTACTGCCTTGGCCATGGGTCACCGGCGCTATGGCGCTTGCCGCCTTGGTTATCGTGGCCTTCGCCGCAATTCTGCTTCGCCGGCGACGAAGCGCCGAGCACGGCGCACCGGCGCAACCCGCACACGTTGTGGCACTGGCAGCATTGGCGCAGATTCGTCATCAAGGTCTGATCGATGGGGCCCAGTCAGCCGAATTTCATATGCGCCTGTCGCGAATTCTGCGCTCTTATGTGGTTTGGCGCTATGACGCCCGCGCCTTGACCCAGACGACGGAAGAGTTCATCACCGCAGCTGTAGCTATCGAGCCGCTTGTCGGAGTGCGCGGCGACATGGTGGGCCGCCTGCTGGGCCATTGTGATCTGGCAAAATTCGCTGGCTTGGTCTCCGCACCGGCGGCCATGGCCGAGGCGCTGGAAAACAGTGAGCGGTTCGTCAAGGAGGATGCCAGAAATAGCATCTTTGCTCCGCGTGGCGCGAGCCTGGAGGCGTCATGATCCTGGCAAATCCTCTCGCTTTGTTGCTGCTTCTTATCATTCCGTTGCTATGGCACCGGCACATGCGGCAGTCCCGCCCCGCCGCGATCGGGTTCTCCGATGTCGCCCGGGTGGCCGCGCTGGCGCCGCCACGGCGTCGCACGGTGCTGCCAGCAATACGCATCCTGGCCGCTTTCTGCTGCATCTTCGCCGTGGCGAGGCCGCAATTTGGTCTCGAGCTGACCAAAGTCTATGTCAAGGGTATCGCCATTGCTATGGTGGTTGACATCTCGTCGAGCATGAGCGCCCTCGATTTCGTTCTCGACAATAAGCAGAGCAACCGCCTGGATGTGGTCAAGGCAACCATTCGCTCTTTTCTGGTGGGAGACGAAAGCGAACTTACCGGACGGAATGGTGATCTCGTTAGTCTAGTATCGTTCGCTCGCTATGCCGATTCATTAAGCCCACTCACCTTGGATCACAATGCCGTCGTGGCGCTACTCGCCCAGCTCGAGATCGCCGCCCTACCCGCCGAGGACGGCACCTCGATCGGCGAGGCGATCGTGCTCGGCGTTGAGCGGTTGATGAATTCGGCCGAAACCAGTCGCGTGATGATCCTGATGACCGACGGCTACAGTAATTCTGGAGACACTGAGCCCATGGAGGCGGCGCGCATCGCCAAGGCGCTCGGCATCAAGATCTACACCATCGGCACGGGCACGGAGGGTGCCGCAATCATCCCGGTGCGCTATCGCGACGGCCACACGGAGTTGCGCTCGAGTCAGGTCTATATCGACGACCGTACCTTGAGTGAAATCGCCGAGATGACGGGCGGTCTCTATTTCCGTGCCACCGACGCCGATGGCCTGAAATCAATTTATGCGGAAATCGGCCAGCTCGAAAAATCCGAGCATGTTGCCGAGCAATACCAGAAGTATATCGACCTATTTCCCATTCCCCTGGCCCTAGCCCTGGCCCTACTCGCCGCCGAGATGATCCTGGCGAACACCAGACTTCGGTTGGTTCCATGAGAGACGACTGATGGATTTTGCCGTACCGATCTTGGGGTTCTTGCTGGTCCTGATGCCGGCGCTGACCTGGCTCTACCGCTACGGCTTCAGGCGCCGCCGGCAAGCCTTGCACAGCTTCATGGCGAGCGGGCTTGTACCTGACTTGGTGGCGCAGGCCCGGCCTTGGCGCCGCCGGGCCAAGGCTGCATGCCTGCTCCTGGCGGCCGGGCTTCTCGTGATCGCCCTAATGCAGCCGCGCTGGGGCTTAAAGCCCGAGGAGGCGCCGCGCTTCGGCCGCGATATCGTCGTCATTCTTGACGTCTCGCTCAGCATGCTCGCGGCAGATGTGGTGCCCAATCGTCTAGAGCGAGCCAAGGTCATGGTGCAAGGCCTGGTCGAGCAGCTGCGCGAGGACAGCGGCCACCGCCTCGGCCTGGTCGCCTTCGCCGGCCGCGCCAGCCTGCAATCGCCCCTGACCTTAGACTACAGCCTGTTCCTGGATCGGCTTGCCGACGCCAACCCGACCAGCGCGCGGCACAAAGGCACCGATATCGGGGGCGCGTTGCGCCGGAGCCCGGCACGTTTCGAAAATCTCGACCCCGCCTATACCGACCTCATCTTGCTCAGCGACGGCGAGGACCATCCCGGCCAGGCGTTCGACGCCGCGCAGGACTTGGCACAAGAGGGTTTCACGCTTTACTCGGTGGCCGTCGGCGATGACGAGGGGGCTGTCTCGATCAGGGTTCCGGGCGAGAAAGGCGGCTTCGTCCTGCATCGCCACAATGGCAAGGACGTGCAAACCCGCACCCGACCAGCACTTCTCGCCGAGCTATCAAGCCTGACGGGCGGGCGGCTCCAGCTCGCTGTGGCGGACGCCAGTCCGCTGCGCATCATGTACCGCGACGAAATCGCGTCCAAACCGCGCCGGCAGGTCGCCGCCGGAACCGGCGAATTTCTTTCAGACCAGTATCATTGGTTCGTGTTGCTGGCGCTGTTGTTGATCGCCTTGGAGAACATCATTCGAGAACGCGTCGGGAAGCGAGTCTAGCGCATGCTGCGAACATGCCACATCGCCGTTCTAGCCCTGGGCCTTGGGCTCGTCGGCTGCGAGGACCCCGCCTACCAGACGATTGCCGACGGCAACGTGGCTTACGATGCCGGGGATTACGAGGGTGCGGATGCCCTGTACAAGAGCGCCGCGACCACGCTGCCCGATCTCGCGCAACTACACTACAACCGTGGCAACGTCGCCTACCGGCTTGGCCTGCATGACCGGGCCGAGGAATTGTATTCGCTTGCTCTGCGCACCGAGGACCAGATCCTCGGCAGCCGGGTCAAGTACAATCTCGGCCGTGTCAAGCATGCCTTTGCACTGCATAACGTACTGACCTACCGCACCGCTATGGCACCGCTGCGCGAGGCGATCGCCTTCTATCAGGGCAGTCTCCTGCTCGATGGTGACTATGCGGATGCGCTTTACAATCTCGGGCTGGCGCAGCGTCTGATGGAAGAGCTTGTACGCAAGCAGACAGCAGACGAGGACAGGCCGAGAAGCCGCCAGTCCAGCTACTCGCCGCGCATGGGGCAAGTCTTCGAAGAAACCGCCCCCGAGCGCGCACCGGGTATCAATGACCGCGAGGTGAACGTGCAGATGCGTCCCGAGCGCGGTGAGGCCTTACAGGGCCCGCGCGGCAATACCGACAGCGAAACCAGAGGCGAGACCGATCATGGGGAATCAACCCGTGAATTGTCGCCCGACGAAGCCGCGCAGATGGTACAGGATATCCGCGGCCGCGCCCGCGGCGCCCAGGGCCTACACCAGCAATGGAGCCGCCTGCGCATGCCCGAGGGCGAGGACGGCAAGGACTGGTAACCGAAACATGCTCTGATGCGAAGACCTGCCTTTATCCTAGCGGCCTGTCTCGCTCTTTTTCCCGACTCGGTGCTGGCCGATGCCATTGCCTTTATCGGTGCCACGGTCATCAACGACAGCGGTACGCCGCCACGCCGCACCAGCGTCCTAATCGAGAATGGCCGCATTGTCGCGTGTTCGGGCAGTCGCTCGGGCTCAACGCCCTCACCCGCTGCTATGGCGATCCGGACATACTGGCGAGCCTCAACGACCTTTCCAAGATAACCCGCGAGCAGCGCCCCATTGCCTCCGCATCGGTGACCGGCTACCCATCAACCCCTTCATGCTCAAGTATCTGGCGCGCGCGCACACCGCTGGCGTGACTATCGCGGGGGATGCGGGCAACATCGGCACCTTGCCCGACGCCGGCTTCCATCGCGAACTAGCATTGATAGTCACGGCCGGTCTTGCACCAATGGATGTTCCGATCGCCGCTACGAGCGGCGGCGCCACAGCCCTCGACCGAGATAATATAGGCGCTCTCGCCCCCGGCAGACGCACTGATATGCTCGTTCTCGACGCGGACCCGCTCCTCAACATCGCGAATGCCGCACGAATCTACCGGATCATCAAGGACGGCGTGGCGTATGACCCGGACGTCATCTTGGTCGAGCTTCCGAACGACCGGTGACGGCGGTATTATGTTTCGGCGCACTGCAAGAAGGAGATACACCTTGCCGACGACATCTCGCCTACTTCTGGCCGCCACGCTAAAGAGCATACGCAAGACCAGCGCCAAGCGCTGCGGCACCGTCATGCGGGACGGCATGCACGACGACGGGCACTGCTGAGCATGATCAAATCCATTCAGAGCGAGACAAATCTTCGAGAGTTGTTTCCAGAGCAATCAGAAATGGTTATCCGTAAACAACTCATCTGCCTTGACAAGTATTGTAAGCACTTTATTGCGCTCTCGCCTTTCGTCTGCCTAGCCACCTCGGATTCTCAGGGCAATGTCGACGTGAGCCCACGCGGCGACGCGCCCGGATTCGTCAGAGTGCGCGACGATAAAACCTTGGTGCTGCCCGACCGGCGCGGCAACAACCGCCTCGACTCTCTGGCCAACGTGGTCGCCAACGGCCATGTCGGCCTGCTGTTCCTGGTGCCCGGCATTGACGAGACCCTGCGCGTCAACGGCACCGCCGAGATCAGCGACGACCCGACCCTGCTGGCTGATCACGTGGTGCGCGGCAAGACCCCCATCGTGGCACTTGTAGTGCATGTCGAGGAGGCCTTCCTGCATTGCGCTAAGGCGATGATCCGCTCCAAGCTCTGGGCGCCGAAGAGCCAGGTCGAGCGTGGTGTGCTACCCGGCCTCGGCCAGATGGTCGCCGAGCAGATCGCCGGCCGTGAGCTCAGCGACGAGGACGCGGCGGGGGCCGACGCCGTGATCGCCAAAGCCTACAAGAACGACCTTTACTAACCGAGGCTGTGCCCGCCGTCGATAACGACCACGCTGCCGGTCATGAAGGGCGAGGCGTTGGACGCTAATAGCAGCAGCGCCCCGTCCAATTCCTCGGGCTGGCCAAGGCGACGCTGGGGAATGGCGTCTTTGATGACCGCTTTTCCCGTCTCGCTGGCGAAAAAATCACGATTGAGATTGGTTTCCACATAACCCGGCGCGATGGCGTTGACGCGCACGCCGTGGCGCGCCAGTTCGCGCGCGAGCGCGTGAGTGAGATGGATCAGGCCCGCCTTCGAGGCGCAATAGCTTGCCACCCGGCCGAGCGCTATCATGCCGCCGATGGAGGCGATGTTGACGATGCGCCCACCGTCGCGTGCGGCCATGCGCATGGCCACCTCGCGGGCAACGAGAAAGGCCCCGCTGAGATTGGTATCGACGACTTGCTGCCATTCGTTCGGTGTCGTCTCCAAGGCCGGCTTGGTGATGGCCATGCCGGCATTGTTGACCAACACATCGAGGGGGCCGAGCGCCGCCTCCGTCGCCTCGACCGCGTTGGCGACGCTCGCTGCATCGGTGACCTCCATGGCCACGGCAAAGGCCCGCCGACCCAGCGCTTCGACCTCGGCAGCTGTGCCGGCAAGCGCCTCGAGTTTGCGCGCCGTGATCGCCACATCGGCGCCCGCTTTCGCCAGGGTCGCCGCAAAGTGTCGCCCCAAGCCCCGCGAGGCACCGGTAACGAGCGCCCGGCTGCCAGTCATGTCGAAGAGATCGCTCATTTCCCAAGGCTCCGCGCACGCTCGCGCAACTCGTATTTCATAATCTTTCCCGTTGAGGTCTTGGGCAGGGGACCAAAAGTCACCGTCTTGGGTGCCTTGTAGTGCGCCATATTGTCGCGGCAGAAGGCGATAATATCCGCTTCCGTCACCGGTTCTGCACCCTCGACCATGGTGACGAAAGCGCAGGGTGTCTCGCCCCATTTTGCATCGGGGCGCGCCACCACGGCCGCCTCCATCACCGCGGGGTGGCGATAAAGCACTTCCTCGACCTCGAGCGACGAGATGTTCTCGCCACCGGAGATAATAATGTCCTTCGAGCGATCCTTGACCTCGACCGTGCCATCGGCATGGCGCACAGCAAGATCGCCGCTGTGGAACCAGCCATCGCGAAAGGCCTCGGTCGTGGCGGTGGGGTTTTTCAAATAGCCCTTCATCACCGTATTGGCGCGTATCAGGATCTCGCCTACGCTTTCACCGTCAGCTGGGACATCCGCACCGCTTTCCAGATTGGCAACGCGCACGCCCTCGACCAGGGGATAACCGTAGCCCTGACGCGCCATCAGTCGAGTCCGTTCGCCAAGCTCAAGGGCCGCCCACTCGTCCTGCCAGGCCGAAACCATGGAAGGGCCGTAGGTCTCGGTGAGGCCGTAAAGCTGGGTCACCGTGAAGCCGAGCCGTTCCATGCCCTCGATCACAGCGCTGGGCGGTGCCGCACCGCCGGTGAACACGGCACAGCGATGGTTGAAATCGCGGCGCTGCGCGTCTGGTGCATGTAGCAGCATGGTCAGCACCACCGGTGCACCGCAGAACATGGTCACTTTTTCCCTCGCCACCGCCTCGAAGACCGCTTCGGGCAGCACCTCGCGCAAACAGACGTGGGTGCCCGCAACCGCGGTAACCGACCAGGGGAAGGTCCAACCGTTGCAATGGAACATCGGTAGGGTCCAGAGATAGACGCTACTGCCCGTCAGCTCCGTAGCCAGCACATTGGAGAGCGCGTTCAGATAGGCGCCGCGGTGGTGATAGACCACGCCTTTCGGATCGCCCGTGGTCCCGGAGGTGTAGTTGAGCGCGATGGCCTGCCATTCGTTGACCGGCGGTGACGCGATAAAATCGTCGGCATTGTCGGCAAGGAAGCTCTCGTAATCAACACCGCCAAAACTTTCGACGCCTAGCGCCGGGTCATCGACCTCGACCAACAGCGGCGGCGCATCGAGTTCCATCATGGCGGCGCGCACGACCGCACCAAAGCCACGATCGGCGACGAATACCTTGCTTGCCGCGTGGCGCAGGAAAAACGCGACACTGGCCGCATCAAGGCGCGTATTGATAGCATTAAGCACCGCGCCTGTCATCGGCACGCCGTAATGACACTCCAGCATCTCGGGAATATTGGGCAGCAAGGCCGAAACGGTGTCGCCCGGCCCCACGCCTGCGGCAGCCAAAGCCTTGCCTAACCGGCAGCAGCGATTGCGAAATCCAGCATAATCTATCCTGCGCTCACCGTAGACAACGGCCGTGCGACGCGGGTAAATCGTTGCCGCACGGTCGAGAAAGCTCAATGGGCTCAAGGGAACATAGTTGGCCGGTCCCGGATCCAACCCCATATCGTATTGGGAGTCAGGAGAGTGTCGGGCCATTGTAGGCGTTTCGCTCACGGGGTGTCTCCTCGGTCGTCCTTCAGAACGCTATAGATATCCGAATTGGACCCAGGAGACATCCGTCACATGCCCGCGATAGTGCGCATTATGATCGGCGACCAGCAGGGCATCCAGAGCAGGCTGTCCGCCTCCGAGCAATCACAGAGGTTCGACACGATTAGCATCAGTCCTGACAAGCGGCGTGCCGAACTCGAGGCTGTCGCCCCCAACTCGGCGTCGGCCTAGTCACCTAGGATCACGACACCGACGGCAAAACAATCCTGGAACGGGCGCGGGCGTCAGTGAGATAATGGCGCCATAAACGGGTCTATGGAGACGATGACCATGAAGATAGATGTCATTTCCGACACCGTCTGCCCATGGTGTTTTATCGGCAAGCGGCGGCTTGAGACGGCCCTAGCGGGTTTCGACGGCGAGCTGCCTGAGGTGGTATGGCACCCCTTCCAGCTGAATCCCGATTTGCCAGTCGAGGGCATGCCGCGCAGCCAATATCTTGAGCTGAAGTTCGGCGGGCCGGCACGCGCCGAGCGGATCTATCGCAGCGTGGCCGAGGCCGCGAGCGCTGAGGCCCTGCCCTTCGCACTCGACCGCATCGGGCGCACGCCCAACACCGTGGCCTCGCACCGTCTAATTCATTTTGCCGGCGGCCATGGCGATCAGGACAGCGTGGTCGAGGCCCTGTTCCGCGCCTATTTCTTCGACGGGTGCGATATCGGTGAGGTCGAAACGCTAGCCGCGATCGCATTTGGGTGCGGCTTGGACCGCGACGAGGCGCTGGCCTATCTACAAAGCGACGAGGGCGCAGTAGAAGTGGCGCAGTGCGACCGCCATGCCCGCAGCATTGGCATCAACGGCGTGCCCTGTTTCATCATCGATGGCCGCTATGCCGTCTCAGGCGCGCAGGACCCCGAAGTCTTTCAGCAGGTTTTCGCCGTCGCGGTCCAAGAATCCGTACAGGCCGCAGAAGCTGCCGAGTAAGTCTGCCTGTAGCTCCAGCACCTCCTAATAACAGAAGGCGGACCTCAGGCGGGAAACGCCCCGTGAAGTCCAGCTCCGTCTGGCAGCTGTGCTCACTCATTCCAGTGAGGCTACGGTGTCCGCCACCTCACCGCAAAGCGCAGCAAGCTCGCCGACCAACGAGGATAGCCCCGAGAGCCGCTCGCTCTCCCGTACCCACTGGCGACTCGCGACCAGACTGTGGTCGGGGCGCACGCGCAGCCAGCGCGCATTCCTACCGATATAGGCAATGAGCTTATCGGGCGCGGCGAAGTTGTTGTCTCGGAAGCCGATCACGGCGCCCTTTGGACCCGCATCAACCTTCTCGATTCCGGCGATACGGCACAATCGCTTGATGCGCACCACGTCGAGTAGGTTCTCGACCTCTTTCGGCAGCGGCCCGAAGCGGTCCATGAGCTCGGCCGCAAAGGCCTGCCACTCCTCTTCACGTTCCAGCCCCGACAAGCGCCGGTAGAGGCTGAGGCGCACGCCGAGATCGGTGACATAATCCTCCGGGATCAACACAGCGGTGCCAACAGTGATCTGCGGCGACCAGCGCTCCTCGATCTCACCTTCGATACCGGATTCGGCACGTTTGGCCGCCTGCACCGCCTCTTCCAGAAGCTGCTGGTACAGCTCCAGCCCGACCTCCTTGATGTGGCCAAACTGCTCCTCGCCAAGCAGATTGCCGGCACCGCGGATGTCGAGATCGTGGCTGGCCAGCGAGAAGCCGGCGCCGAGGGTGTCAAGAGTCTGAATGACGCGCAGGCGCTTCTCCGCCGCGCCCGCCAGTAGCCGCTCGGATGGCACTGTAAAATAGGCATAGGCCCGGGTCTTCGAGCGCCCAACCCGTCCGCGCAGCTGGTAGAGTTGGGCCAGGCCGAACATGTCGGAGCGATGCACGATCAGAGTGTTGACCCGCGGCATGTCGAGGCCAGATTCGATAATGGTGGTCGTCAGCAGAACGTCGTACTTACCGTCATAAAAGGCGGTCATAGCTTCGTCGATCTTGCCCGCCGCCATGCGCCCGTGGGCCGTAACGATGCTCACCTCGGGCACCAGCTCCTTCAACGCTGCGGCAACCCCGTCGAGGTCCTCGATGCGTGGGCAGACGTAAAAACACTGCCCGCTGCGGAAGCGCTCGCGCAGGATGGCCTCGCGAATTACCACCGGATCGAAAGGCAGTACGAAGGTGCGCACCGCCAAGCGGTCGACCGGCGGGGTCGCGATGAGGCTGAGTTCGCGCACGCCAGACATGGCGAGCTGAAGAGTGCGCGGGATCGGCGTCGCGGTCAGCGTCAGCACGTGCACGTCAGCCTTAAGCGCCTTCAGCTTCTCCTTCTGGGCAACGCCGAAATGCTGCTCCTCGTCGATGATCAGCAGTCCGAGATCGGTGAACATTACCGACTTCGATAGCAGGCTGTGTGTGCCAATGACAATATCGACCGTACCGTCCGCAAGCCCCTCGCGTACCAGCGCCGCGTCCTTTGCGCCAACCATACGGGACAGCTGTCTTATGTGAACCGGATAGCCTACAAATCGTTCACTAAAGGTATGAAAATGTTGTCGACAAAGCAGCGTTGTCGGCACCACGACCGCCACCTGCTTGCCCGACATGGCGGCAGCAAAGGCGGCGCGCAGCGCTACCTCGGTCTTGCCAAAGCCGACATCGCCGCAGACCAGCCGGTCGCTCGGCCTGTCCCCCGCCAATCCGGCCAGGCTCTCATCGATGGCGCGGACCTGATCGTCGGTTTCGGTATAGGGAAAACGGGCAGCGAATTCCTCTGTCAAATCCTGTGGCATCTCTAGCCGCGGCGCGGCGCTGGTGATGCGCTCAGCAGCGACCCGGATCAGAGCTTCAGCCATGTCT
>MPLX02379986.1_pt1 | contig 137313 bp, 137 predicted proteins | sample 1617341 | NCBI WGS metagenome assembly MPLX02 (sample SAMN05944804, study PRJNA350692) | marine metagenome | biome: marine; feature: ODZ; material: water; isolation source: 120 m water sample filtered on 0.2 um supor filter | place: Pacific Ocean | collected 2012-04-08 | depth 120m m | reverse complement strand
GATACCAGCAAGCACCCCTATGACCATCAGCGGGGCGAACCTGCGCAGCACTGACATTGCCTCACGGACTGCTGGCCTGAACTCGACTTGAATGCCCGACCAGGGGGAAGGTCTGATGTCGCGATTGTCGGTGTCAGACGGGGTGAGAGCTCGTGAATCAGCGGCTGTGCTGGCCGGAATTGGTTTCAGCATCCTGGAGACGTTTCCAGTTTCAGCCAGGAGTGCTACCAACACGGAGGATGCGATCACCACGAGCGTGTAGACGACCGCTGCCCGCGCGTCGAGGATGACGGCGAGGCCGGCGAAGAGGATCGGATCCAACACGGGTGCGGCGATGATGAAGGCCGCGTAGCCGGCAGGTCGCACACCAGCCCTGATGAAGGCTGCCAACATCGGGATCGCCGAACACGTGCAGAACGGGGTGGCGATACCGAGGGCGATTCCCTTCAGGGCCGCCAGCCACGGTGGTCCCCCCAGCCATGTCCGGATCTGTTCCTCACCGAAACGCCGCTGGAACAGTGCCAGTGCAAATGATATTCCGACGAACAGGAGGGTGAGTTCTGCAAGGACCAGAAGTCCGTGTCGTATCGCCGTGGCCACTGGAACAGTGTGCGGAAGAGCGGATCAGTTGCAGCAGCCGGGCTTGTCGTGCTCGGCCTTGAGGTTGTCGAACTGTTTGTTGTCGCTGGTCTTGACGTACCACTCCCACCGGGTGTCATCGGGGCCTGCCAGCCAGGTCTCTGTCTTGTCCGCGTAGCAGCACAGTGCGTCGCCCATACCAGTGGTCTCGAGGCCTGCAGCTGAGAGGAGCGCCTCGAGTGCTACCACCTCGGCGCTCGACTCGGTCTCAACGCCTAGGTGGTTGAGCGTTCTACCGCCGGCGGTGTCCTCGAACAGCACTAGCTTCAGCGATGGGTCGGCAATGCCGAAGTTGGCGTAGTCGGGACGTACTTTGGCCGGCTCGGTGTCAAACGTGCGTGTGTAGAAGTCGATGGCGCCATCGAGGTCGTTGACGTCGATTGAAAGCTGCAGTCGCCTCATGCCGTGGTCTTCTCCTGATGGATCGAGAGAGCTATATATTGATACTTGTCAATATAGATAGTGATAAATATAATGTCAACCATGACCTCCGTCACCGATGTCAGGTGCTGCCCCCCGATCACCGAAGCAGCCCTCGACGGCGAGGCTGCCAACCGCCTCGCCGCGGTCTTCTCCGTACTGGGTGATCCCATCCGCCTGAGGTTGTTCAGCCTCATAGCCTCCCGACCGGACGGTTCCTGTGCCTGCGACCTGGTTGAACCCCTGGGACGCTCCCAGCCCACCATCAGCCACCACCTCAAGGCCCTCCACGAGGCCGGCCTGGTTGACCGGAGACGGCGGGGACGCTGGATCTGGTACTCGGTACGCCCCCAGGCCCTGTTGGCGGCAGCAACCCTCATCGCCTGCTGACAGGCCCCGTTCCACGCCGCCGAGAGGGTGGTTGTGGTGCCTTCCTAAGAATCACTACAATGTCGGTGTCGTCGGGCGGGGGCTGACGAGAACTCGTTGCCTTCGTTGCTCCGCTGACTTTCACCGTCGGTGGTGCGCCGATGCCTTTTCCGCCCTTGGTGGATCTTGCATCGGATCGGTCACCCGACCGGGCCTGTTCCGTCGACAAGCCTCACTGGAGATGCCCGTACGAGGCAGTCACCGGTGCGTTCCATTGGCCACCCGGCCGACAACCCCAAGACGAACACAACAACTAGAAGAGGTGTCTGAGTATGGACTCCACCCAACTCGAGCGAACAACCTTGGAGACCAAGGATCGCGATGAGCTGACAACCATTGCCACAGCGCTGGGCGGTAAGCCCGGGTCGCGCTCACGCAAGGCCGAAATAGTTGACCTGATCCTGGAGTTGGCAGGTACCGGAGGAGCCCCAGGTGCTGGGTCGACCAATGGTGCTACTCGGGTTACAGAAACCCCCACAGAGGAGCCCCCTGCCGCCTGGGAGGTCGAGGTTGAAGCTGTCGAACAGGCCGACGAGGCAGGGACAACTGAGTCGAAGGTAGATACCGACGACGGTGACAACCATGACGGCCGGGACCAGCAAAAGTCCAAGCAGGAGCCAAAGCAGAAGGACAGCGACCGTGGGGGAGGTAACCAGGGGCGGAATCGCCAGCAGGAGCAGGCCGGTCCCGGAAACCGTCGGCGTCGTCGCAGCGGTGGCCGTGGACGCGATCGTGACAACACCCCGGAGGAACCGTGGGATGGAGAACCGGTAACTGTCGAGGGCTATATCGACCTGCGTGACGAGGGCTACGGGTTCTTGCGAGTCAACGGCTTCAGTCCATCAAAGGAAGATGCCTACGTGTCGGTCAAGCAAGTTCGCCAGTTGGACCTTCGAAAAGGCGACCATCTCGTCGGAGCCTCTAGGCCGGCTAACCGCAGCGAGAAGAACCCGGCCCTCCTTGCCATCGAGTCGGTAAATGGCAGGCCACCCGAAGAGGCAAAGGACCGCCCGCGCTTTGAGGACCTGACCCCGCTGTTCCCAGACCAGAGGCTGAGCCTTGAGGTCGACGGCGATTCCGACAACATGACCGCCCGGATAGTGGACCTGATCTCACCGATAGGCAAGGGTCAGAGGGGCCTCATCGTGTCACCACCAAAGGCTGGCAAGACCACGATCATGAAGACCATCGCACGGTCCATCGAGACCAACCACCCCGAGGTGAAGCTTCTTGTCCTCCTCGTAGACGAGCGACCCGAAGAGGTCACTGACATGCGCCGCTGGCTCAAGAATGGTGAGGTCATGGGCTCCACCTTTGACCGTCCTAGCGATGAGCACACCTACCTCGCAGAGATAGCGATCGAGCGCGCCAAGCGCATGGTCGAGCGCGGCGAGGACGTCGTGATCATGCTGGACGGCATCACCCGCCTCTCTAGGGCCTACAACCTGGCAGCACCCGCAACGGGTCGCATTATGTCCGGTGGCATCGATACAGGCGCTCTCTACCCACCGAAGAAGTTCTTTGGTGCCGCTCGCAACGTTGAGGAGGGTGGTTCGCTCACCATCCTCGCCACAGCCCTCGTTGAGACCGGATCCAAGATGGACGAAGTCATCTTCGAGGAGTTCAAGGGCACGGGCAACATGGAGTTGCGCTTGGACCGGCGCATAGCTGAGAGGCGGGTATATCCGGCTATCGACGTCAACGCCTCGTCCACCCGTCACGAAGAACTGCTATTCGAACGGAAGCAGTTGAACCAGGTCTGGAAGCTGCGCAGGGTCCTGAACGGGCTTGCCAATGACGGCGACTCAGGGGCTGCTGCCGGCTTGGAGTTGCTCATTGATCGCCTCAAGACCTTCAACGACAACGATGAATTCCTCGCCGAGGTGGCCAAAGGTCCCTCGATGGGGAGCTGAACCGACCCGAGGAACATCACCACCTCTGCCCGCAGGTTGCAGCCGCAGCCGCCAACCCGCAGACTGGAGTCGCTATGAAGACAGACATCCACCCCAACTATCGCCCTGTGGTCTTCCAGGACCTCTCTGAGGGCGCTACGTTCGTGATCCGCTCTACTGTCGAGACCGACGACACGATCACCCTTGAAGACGGTGTCGAGTATCCACTTGTCAAGGTGGAGATCTCCTCTGCCAGCCATCCCTTCTTCACTGGCCAGATGAAGATCGTGGATACTGCCGGTCGCGTCGAGCGCTTCGAGCGCAGGTACGGCGCACGTCGCAAGGCCTGAGCCTGTTCCACGTGCATCGGCGAGCGCCTCAGCCGCCTACAGCCGAACGAACACCATGAGCGTGCCCTCCGATCGGGGCACCGCCCTCCTTTCAGCTCGGTTAGTTTCACTTGCCAGTGAACTGACCGGCCTGAAGACTGCCGTCGAACCTGTTCTGACGGGAACAGGAGCAGCCCTCGTAGACGAGGATGCGAACAGGATCGTGTTCCTCGCCTCCCCGGAGAACCCCAGTAGGGCTCTGGGAAGCCTCCTCCTCCTCGCTGCTCGTCACCAGCTAGACGAGGCAGTCATTATCTACGACGACCCTTCGGCTGCTGCCGTGGCAGCGAGGCGGGCAAAGGTGATCAAACCGACACCGACTATCCGGCTCGCAGATGGCCCGGTGTTGCGACATGTCGATGCTGCACCATTGCCAGAACCTCCACCACCATTAGAACCACCTGCCGACTTCATTGACCTTTGCCGGCAGGCAGATGTGGATCCGATCCAAGAGAGTGGCATCTGGAGAGGTGAGGTCCTCGGCCTCGAGGTGGCTCGTGCAGCCGGGTCCGGAATAGAGATCGGCGTAGGACGCTTGGACCGGGAGGCCGGGATCGTCCTCCACGCAGATCGACCGCAGGTCGAGAACCTGGCTTCGGTGGCAGAAACCGTCCGCAGCCACCGGCGGAACGGGGCAGGATCCCATCCGCTCGCAACCCTTGTACGCGAGCGGTGGCTGCGACACGACCTGGCCACAGATCCCTCGGCCTTGGGTCTTGTCAGCCTGGCTGCAGTGGACCCTGCCGAGAGTCCTGATGGTCTCCGCCACAGCGTGCCGGCAGCAGCGACAGGGGTAGACACCGATGGCAACAGGGTCCTCTTGACCTGCTCTGTAGGAGTCGACCCAGATCTCGTTCCAGCCGTCGCCGACCTCGTATTGCGTGAAGATCCCGATCGCTTGATCGTCGTCATGCCTACAAGGGACATTCTCCCAACAATGGTCGCCGCCATCGGACGGGTTGCTGTGCGGTCAGATGTGATCGGGGTCAAGGGTGGCTGGGACTGATAACAGTCAGTCACTCCTGTCGGCCAGTGTCCCACCGGTACCCTGAACCAGATGCTGGAGCAAATTGTTGCACTGTTGGCCGAGTTGGCCGAAACTGAGGCCCTCCTCGCTGACCCCGACGTCATCTCCAGCCCCGAGCGTCTTCAGGCTGCCGGACGCCGATATAAGGAACTTGAAGAGGTCCTTGCCGTGGGCCGCCCACTCCAGCAAGCCTGTGAGGACCTGACCGCTGCCAGAGAACTTGCAGATCTCTCCGAGGGTGACGACAGGGAGATGTTCAAAGCAGAGGTGGATTCCCTAGAAACCGAGATAGCGCAACTCGAAGAGGAACTCAGAGCCCTGTTGCTGCCAAACGACCAGAACGACGGACGCAACGTGATCGTAGAGATACGTGGTGCAGAGGGTGGGGAAGAGGCCAACCTGTTCGCTCGGGACTTGTTCGACATGTACCAGGCATTTGCCACCATCCACGGATGGTCGACCGAGGTGCTCGAGTCAAGCGGCTCCGACATGGGTGGATTCAGCTACGTCATGTTCCTGGCAAAGGGAGAAGATGCATGGACCCGCCTCAAGTACGAAGGAGGCGTGCACCGGGTGCAGCGAGTACCGGCGACCGAGTCACAGGGTCGAGTACACACCTCGTCTGCAACGGTGAGTGTGCTCCCCGAAGCCGATGAGATCGACGTGCAGATCGATGACAATGACCTTCAGGTCGACGTGTACCGGGCCTCCGGTCCTGGAGGACAGTCGGTCAATACCACTGACTCAGCCGTTCGCATCACCCACAAGCCGACCGGGCTGGTGGTGTCCATGCAAGACGAAAAGAGCCAACTCCAGAACAAGACGAAGGCGTTGCGCGTGCTTCGGTCCCGACTCCTCCAGATCGAACAGGACCGCCAGCAGGCCGAAGCATCCGAAGCCCGCCGCGGCCAGGTCGGCGGTGGTGGCCGGTCAGAGAAAATCCGAACCTACAACTTCAAAGAGAACCGGCTGACCGACCACCGCATCAGTTTGACACTCCACAAACTGGACCGGATCCTGGCAGGCGACCTCGAGGAGGTCACCGACAGCCTCCTCGCCGATGAGCGGACCCGACAGTTGGCCGAGGGTCTCGACGGCGGTAGTTGAGGGTGGGCTCCGGGGGCAGTTCGAACAGGCTCGAAGCCGGAACCGTCACGTGGGCTGAGGTGCTGGCCGAGACCACCAGCAGACTGGCTGTTGGTGGCCTGGCGTCGGCCGAAGCCCGTTGGATCGTCGAAGAGGTTTCCGGCTTGGTTGCTGGAACACCGGCAAACAGTGGGCTAGATGCCCTAGTGACTGCGAGAGGCATGTCCAGGGTCGATGCCATGGTCCAACGCCGACTCTCGGGTGAGCCCCTCCAATACGTGCTCGGCTCATGGTCCTTCCGGACCCTGGACCTGATGGTCGACAGCCGGGTCCTGATCCCGAGGCCCGAGACCGAAGCAGTGGTGGGTCATGCCCTCAGCGAGTTTGACCGCCTCGCTGAAGGCCCATCCGATGTCTGTGTGGCAGACCTAGGTACGGGATCAGGAGCAATCGGGCTTTCGATCGCCGCTGAACGCACAACGGCGAAGGTCTGGTGCTCTGACGTCTCCAGCGAAGCCCTGGCTGTGACGAGGGCCAATCTGGCCGGCCTCGGCCGACCAGCGCGGAGAGTCACAGTTGTCGAGGGTTCATGGTTCGAGGCATTGCCGACCGAGTTAACCGGCCACCTTGACATGGTCGTCTCCAATCCTCCCTATGTGGCGACCGGGCAGTCCCTTCCGTCTGAGGTTTCCGACTGGGAGCCCGGACCAGCGTTGACAGCGGGACCACTGGGAACTGAGGCCTTAGAGCACATAATCTCGGAGGCGCCTGAGTGGTTGTTGAGAGGCGGTGCCCTGGTCCTCGAACTCTCGCCTGAACAGGCTGTGCCCATGTCCGAACACGCCTCCTCATCTGGGTTCATCGATGTCGAGGTGCACCCCGACCTGACCGGCAGAGCACGTGCGTTGGTGGCTCGTCGACCATGACGGACAACGTGATCCAGGTCGGTGACGATCCCGGCGCAGCCCTCTCAGCAGCAATTGCCGACCTGCGAGCCGGTGCAGTCGTAGTAGTGCCGACAGACACCGTCTACGGGCTGGCCGCCCTCGTCGATGACTCCGAAGCTGTGGCGGCCTTGTTCGAGCGGAAGGGGAGGCCGGCCCACAAGCGGGTGGCCGTGCTGGTCGCCGATGTCAAACAGGCACGACGGATTGCAGATCCTGGCCCGGGCTTCGACCGACTGGTTGAGCGGTTCTGGCCGGGTCCCCTCACCCTGGTCTGTCGGAGGGCACCAGGTTTTGAAGCGTGGCTGGGCGACGATCTAGACACGGTGGCCGTGCGCTGTCCTGGACATGACCTGACCCGGGCTTTGGCCCGCGAGGTTGGGCCACTCGCTGCGACTTCGGCAAACCGTTCTGGAGACGAAAACCCCGTCACCGCAGCGGCTGCAGGCGAGGCGGTCGGGGGAGGACTCTTGGTGCTGGACGGTGGTGACTGCGGCACGGGTGCCTCAACTGTCCTAGACCTTGCGTCCGAGCCGGCCCAAGTGCTGAGACAGGGTGTGATCACCGAAGCTTCGATTGCTGATGCCGGGATCAGGCTGGATGTCGAGTAGCGATCAGACGACCAGTAGCATCGCCACCATGCTCAGGATCGCCATCGGCTCTGACCACGCAGGGTTCAACCTGAAGCAGCGCCTGGCCTCAGACCTCACCGACCTTGGTCACAAGGTCATCGACCTGGGCTCTCATTCCACCGACCGGGTCGACTACCCGGACTACGGCGAGGCCGTTGGACGGGCCGTGGTCAGTGGTGACGCTGACACCGGGGTCTGTGTTTGCGGTTCCGGGATAGGCATAGCGATGGCCGCCAACAAGGTGGGAGGTGTCAGGGCCGTAACCGTCCACGACGCCATTACTGCCCGTCTGGCGAGGGAGCACAACGACGCCAACGTGATCTGTTTCGGCGAGCGGTTGATCGCCGAGGAGGTGGCAACCGAAGCGCTTCGGGCCTGGCTCGACGCTGAATTCGAGGGTGGTCGCCACGTCGGCCGAGTCGCCAAGCTTGACGCGATAGGTCGCTGAGGTGGTTGGTGCAACAGGTGTTGAGACGGTCACCCCTACTCAGGCGGTTGTCGAACCTGTCCTAGATGAGGGCGACCACGACAGGTTTGCCCACTACGCCCGAAAGGCCGACATCGTCGAGTCGGCAGTCACCGGAAAGCCGGTCGTGGCGCTCTGTGGAAAGATCTGGGTGCCAAATCGGAATCCTGACCGATATCCGATGTGTCCAACCTGCAAGGATATTTTCGAACAGAAGAAGGCTGCCGAGGGAGGAGCCTGAGGCAGCCTGAAGGGGAACCATGGCAATGTTGCCGACCCCAAGGGGCTGATCGGCAGTACAACTCGGCTACGTTCACGATCCGTGGTCGCCCCTGGTGTATTAAGGCTTCCGGACCCCGGCACGATTTCGGGTGCCTGTTCCGCGCGACTCTCCGAACAGCCAGACCGACTCCTCTTTCACGCCGACGAAACGTGGACAAGCCGAGGCGACTTCATGGATCGGACAGCTGCCGTTGCTGGCCGTCTGGCCGGTACTGGCCTCGTAGCCGGGGACCGGGTGCTCCTGTCGGGCCCCTCCTCGGTTGACCTGGTTGTTGCCCATGTGGCATGCCTGCGATCGGGTCTCGTGGTAGTACCCGTGAACGGTGGATATACGAAGGCCGAACTGGCCCACATCGTGGCCGACTCGAGGCCCAGTGCAGCACTTGTGGACCAAGACGGCTGGAAGGAGATCCTCGTCGGGTTGTCACCTGAACTTCGGGTAGCGGGCACAGACATCAGATGGGACGACGGTCCAGTTCCAAATCTCGACTCGGCGGCTTCGGCTGATCCCGCACTCATCGGCTACACCTCGGGTACCACAGGAGTACCAAGAGGGGCGGTACTCACCCAAGCGAACCTGTTGGCCGGTGCCGAATCGGTTCGAAGGGCATGGCACTGGACCGCCGAGGACAGGTTGCTGCTCTGCCTTCCCCTGTTCCACATGCACGGCCTCGGTGTCGGCCTCCACGGCAGCCTCCTGACGGGCGCTTCGGCGGTCCTGCAACAGGGATTCGAACCACGCAGGGTCCTTAGAGGCATCGTGGACCACGACTGCACCATGTTCTTCGGGGTGCCGACCATGTACCACCGCCTTGTCGATGACGAGGCGGTCGGAGCTCTAGGCGACCTGCGGCTCTGTGTGTCCGGGTCCGCTCCACTCTCACCACTTCTACACGGTCGCCTCCGTGCCCAGGCAGGTATCTCGGTACTAGAGCGCTATGGCATGACCGAGACGGTGATGCTGGTTTCGAACCCCTATGACCAGGAGCGCCGCGCCGGCTCCGTCGGGTTTCCACTTCCCGGCGTCGAACTACGCCTGGCTGACGGGACCGGTGAAATCCAGGTTCGGGGACCCAACGTGTTCACCGGCTACTGGGAGCGGCCGGATGCAGATGCGGAAGCCTTCGTTGACGGCCCGGGAGGACGCTGGTTCAGGACGGGTGACCTGGGCTCCATCGACGACGACGGCTACCTCTCAATCATCGGACGGGCGAAGGAACTGATCATCACAGGTGGACTCAACGTCCACCCGCGTGAGGTCGACGACGTACTCGCCGGCCATCCCGGCTTGTCCGAGGTGGCTGTCGCCGGTGTGCCCTCGGAGGAATGGGGTGAGGATGTCGTTGCATGGATCGTGCCCCTTCCCGGATCTCCAACACCCAACGTCGAGGACATCAGGGCGTTCGCTAGCACGAACTTGGCGGCCCACAAGTTGCCGCGTCGGGTCGTAGTTGTGGATGCCTTACCAAGGAATGTCCTCGGCAAGGTGTTGCGCCACGAGTTGCGCGAGGCTGTAGCCCATGGATGAGACAACTTCTGCACCGACGAGTGTCGCATTTCACTTTGACGTGATGTGCCCGTGGGCCTACCAGACCTCCTTATGGATGCGCGAGGTTCGCGATCGTCTCGGCCTCGACGTGGACTGGCGATTCTTCAGCCTCGAGGAGGTCAACAGGGTCGAGGGGAAAAAGCACCCGTGGGAGCGCGAATGGTCCTACGGCTGGTCAATGATGCGCGTCGGTGCCTTCCTGAAACGACGTGACCCTGAGTTGAACGACGCCTGGTATCTCCGGTCTGGCACTGCCCTCCACGTGGAGGGACGGCAACCCCACCGGCCTGAGGTGGCTCGGGAACTATTGGTGGAGATGGACCTTGATCCCGACATCGTCGACGAGGCTCTCGCCGACGAGACGACCCACGACGACGTCAGGAAAGACCACGACGACGTCGTCGCCCTCGGAGGCTGGGGCGTGCCCACCCTCGTGTTCCCTGGGGCGGGAGATGACCCCTCCCGCAAACTCTTCGGCCCGGTCCTGATCGACCCACCTATGGGTGCTGCAGCTGACCGGCTATGGAACCTCATGACCGGATGGCTGGAGTACCCGAATCTGTTCGAGTTGCAGCGCCCCAAGACCCCTTCAGACCTGAGCCGGATCGGCGAGGTATTTCGACCCTACGTAGAGGCGCGCGAGTGGAACACCGTGGCCAACCCCACGCCCTGAACATCACATTGGAGGAAAGCCATGAACATCGAGCTTGATAGGGCGCGAATCATTGACGGACTAGAGCAAATCTGGGCCGAATGGACTGACTGGGCCACCGGGTTGTCTGACGAAGACTGGGCCACACCCAGTAGGTGCCCCGGATGGACAGTGCAGGACAACCTGGCCCACATCATCGGCACCGAGCGGATGCTCCAGGGTAACGCCGCACCTGAGGTGGAGTTTCCGACCGAACACCTGAAGAACCCGATTGCCGAGGGCAACGAACGCTGGGTTGAGTCGATGCGGTCGATGTCAGGATCCGAGGTTCTGGATCTGTTCGGTGTGGTCTCAGCCGAGCGGCTGGGCCAGTTGGCTGCCATGTCCGACGAGGAGATACTCAAGGTGGGGTGGTCTCCGATCGGCGAGGTGCCCTACCTGAGGTTCATACACGTGCGGGTCTACGACTCTTGGCTACACCTGGAGGACTGTCGTGAACCCCTCGGCCAGGAAACTTCCACAGGTGGTCTTCCTGCCCAGATGTCGGTTGACGAGGTGGCTACCGCTGCGGGCTACATCATTGGCAAGAAGGGAGGAGCGCCTGACGGAAGCAGGGTCGAAGTCAACCTGACTGGTCCAGTTGAGGCGATGGTGAGGGTCGCCGTCGATGGTCGGGCCTCGGTGGTGGAGTCGTTCGACGACGGACCCACCTGCACGCTTTCGATGTCGTCACACGACTGGTTGGCCCTCACCGGAGGCCGAAAGGACCCTGTTCCACTGATCAATGAGGGCAAGGTGACCCTCGGTGGTGACGAGGAACTGGCCCGCCAGTTGGCCGAACGTCTCGCCTTCACCATCTGACTTCAGTCCAGGCGCAGGTATCCCATCGGGATGCCGAACTCACTTTTCGTTCCAAACAGCAGGTACTCGCCGTTGCCAACATGCAGTTTGTCCTGGTCGCCCACACCTGCCTCCACTGGATGGGACCATCCGGAGAATCCCAGGCCGTCAGACGAAATGAGAGCACATGCGCTGTCGCCGACGGTAAACACGAGCAGGTAGTCCCCTGAGGGTCTGCGTTCCACCGAGGACAGACTGATCCGTGCCGGGGTTCGGAGTGGCCCACCGTCGCCCCTATCTCTGTCGGCATCGGTGAACCCGCGTACTCCGGAGTTAGCACCCACCCTTTCCCCAGAATCGACGGTCCAGGTGAGCATGTCGGTTGAGGAGGCACTGTGGATGCGGGAGGTGAAGTCGTCGCGGTCCTCGTTTGACGGTGAGGAGCCATCGGCGCCGAAGCCGAGTTGATAGTCCACGTAGATTCGCCAGCCCGTGTCGGTGGCGACAATGTCATAGCCACCGAAACCAATCTCGTAACCCCTGAACGATGTAAGCCCCAGGTTCTCTAGGGAGAGCCTCGTCCCGGGTTCCTGGCTGAAGACGACCCCGTCATCGGAGACAAAAGAGAAGATGCTTGAAGGGGTGCGGGCGAACATCCGGTGCCGGCCGTCCTCGAGTGGGATGATCCGCCTCCAGGCCAGGTCATGTCTAGCCCTACCGTCCCCTCCCAGCAATTGGTAGGGAGTATCGGGGATGAACTGGAGGATCCCGTATGGAGTTTGGGCCGGTGTCGTCGACAGCCACGATCGCTCGCCGTCACCCTCGAAGAAGAGCCTTACGCGACGGTCCTCAAGGAGCATTGAAGTTGGATCGGCGATGAACTTGATTCCTTGGTCCATGCCGTCGACCAGGGGAGTAAGACCCGCAGGGAGGCCCGGTGTCTCGTACGTGATGGGCCACCCCAGGTCGACGAAGTCGAGCGTAAGATCCTCACTGTTGCAAGGGAAAGAGTCATCGGGCGCCGGTCCGTCGTCTGGGGGTGGTTCATCGGGCGGCGGTCCGTCGGGGTTGCCGCCTCCCTGAGGGCCCACTCCGGCAGTCAGGCAGTAGTTGATGATGGCTAGGTCCCGCTCAGTCGGCCACATCTCGCCTCGTCCCATTGCCATGGCCCTGCTGCCCCCAAGGCCTGTGTCGAGGCACTGGGTTACTGGACCTGGAGTGTTCGAGAACACCGACGGGTCCCACCCTTGAGGAGGTTGTGATGCTCCTGAACCAAATTGTGAGTCTGTTGGTTGGTTGCCGGTGGTGGGGCTGTCAGCTGGGGGTGGTCCATCAGGTGGTGGGCCGTCGGGGTTGCCGCCTCCCTGAGGGCCCGCTCCGGCAGTCAGGCAGTAGTTGATGATGGCGAGGTCCCCTCCGGTCGGCCACATCTCGCCTCGTCCCATTGCTATGGCCCTGCTGCCCCCAAGGCCTGTGTCGAGGCACTGGGTTACTGGACCTGGAGTGTTCAAGAGCACCGACGGGTCCCACCCCTCAGGTGGGAGACCGGGTTCGGGCAGCGTTTCCCTGTCACCGTCAGTCGTCGCCTCGGCATCGGCCACTTCGGTCCCATCTTGGTTGGGAACGGCGGGCGGTCCGCTGTCGGACTCCGGTCTGGCCACCCCTGATTCTGGCTTGTCTGTTTCTTCACTTTCGTTGGTCTCGTCCTGAACGGGAGGAGCCGTGGGGGAGGGTGTCATGTCGTCCTCGACCTCCTGAACCGCCGGGGTGTCAGACCCTTCAGCTTCCGGTGCCCCAGTAGTTGGTGGAGCGGGGTCCGCTGCGGTCACTGTGGTGCCGCTTGCAACAGCCCCATCACTGTCGGTCGGCCCTCCTCCACATCCAACCAACAACACGAGGAGTGTCGCCACACCAGTTTTCCGCCAGGCCATGTTGGGACGCTACGGCTCTGAGTCCTGGGCGTCTAACCTCGGGAAATGGGCAAAGACATCCCGTGGAAGTCTGACGCTGTTTCCAGCGGAAGGGCCCACTTCGTGAGTGGTCGACCGATCATGCCTCCATTTCCAGAGGGGATGGAGACGCTTGTTGTAGGGATGGGTTGCTTCTGGGGAGCGGAGCAGAGGTTTTGGGAAACGCCTGGAGTGTGGGCCACAGCGGTGGGCTACTCGGGAGGGAGCAGCCCGGCACCGGATTACCACGAGGTCTGCACCGGGGCGACGGGCCACGCGGAAGTGGTGCTCGTAGTCTTTGACCCGGGTGAGATCACTCTCGAGGCCACGCTTGGGGTGTTCTGGGACAACCACGACCCGACTCAGGGGATGCGGCAAGGCAACGACATAGGAACCCAGTACCGGTCGTGCATTTTCGTAGTCGACGAAACCCAGAGGACCGCGGCGGTCGCCACACGGGAGGCTATGGAACCGCTGCTTGTTGCCGCTGGCTTCGGCCCGATCACCACGCAGGTCTCCGGTCGTGAACCATTCCACTATGCCGAGGAGTACCACCAGCAGTACCTGGCGAAGAACCCTGCTGGGTATTGCGGGTTGGGCGTTACCGGCATTACCTGCCCGGTCGGCGCTCTCGACTGAGGGTCTTCTCGCGGCTAGGGCGGTGCCCTACGGGGCGACCGAGGCCCAGGCTTCGAGCTGATCCTTGTCTCCCCAGAACTGCAGGTCCCCACCGCGTCCCCACACGAACAGGGCCAGGTCCGAGGCAGTTCCGGAAGCGGCGACATCTGCCTTGGCGTGTTCCCTCGTGACCACTAGGTCGCCATCACCCGGTATCAGTAGCCACTCACCGTCACCGTCACCGTCACCGTCACCGTCTGTGCTGTGCAGGTGCAGTGAACTAGAGGGATAGTCGGTGACCGGGCCACTCCGGTTGAACCTGAAGGCCACAGTGACTGCCTCGTCAACCACATCAACAGCCAGGCTGCGATCGATCGGGGTGATGGCACCTGCAGCATCTTCAGCATCCCACCGGTGGATCGCCATCTCACATGCCATGCGGCGTACCCAGAATCCGGCAGTCATGTCCGGGGACCAGTTCCAGGCAGACTGGCCGGCATCAGTCGATTCCAGGAGTGAAACGAGGCTGTCCAGTAGGTCGGATGGTCCATCAGCATCGGTGATCTCCGGGCGGCTGGGACCTGATGTGTCAGCCGCCCTCACCTGAGTGGCCACGAATCCCCAGACCATCCTCACATGGTCCAACAGATCCGAGTTGGTCCAGCCGGGACAGCCCGAAACCCCACTTTCAGGTGCGCTCTGGCAGGCAGATATCAGGGCATGACCTTCTGAGAGGATTGCTGAGAGGTGCTCGTCGCGGTTCATGGGGTTGAGTATCGCCTATTCCACCCTGGAAAGTTCAACTTGGGTCGGTTGCACCTTCGCCTGAGTCAGCATCCTGTTCTCGGAGGAACGCCTCAAGCTCGGCAGCAAGGTCATCGCCATTTGGCATGAGTTCCCTGGTCTGATCCGCCTGGGCCTCAAGACGTTGTACGTACTGAACCAGGTCCTGGTCGCTTGCGACGGCGGCGTCAACCTGGTGTTGCCAGTCAACTGCTGGGCCGTCCAGGTCGGCATAGGCGGTGCTCACCCCACTGACCTGTTCGAACCAGCGCAACAACGCCCGTGTGGCCTTTGGGTTGGGGGTATCTGGCACGTAGTGGGGTACCGAGACCCGAAGTGAGATAACCGGTGTACCCATCCGGTCCAGCGTGTCGTGGAGTACCCCGACAAGCCCAGTTGGCCCCTGGTAAGAGGGTCTGTTCAGGCCCAATCGGTCAGCCAAAAGGGCATTCGTTGAACTACCAGTCACCGTGAGTGAACGCGTGTGTGGCGTCATTCCGACCATCGCTCCCAGGGTCACGACCGTGTCGACCCCGGTCCTGGTAGCCACTTCGGAAAGGGCGTTAGCGAAAGTCCGCCACCGAAGGTGTGGTTCGACTCCTCTGACCATCAAGAGGTCGCGTTGGCCTTCGGGCGTATGGGCCAAGATGACTTCGTTCGCGGGCCAGCGCAAACTCCTAGATCCATCGTCGTCGAAGTCGACTACGGGGCGTTCCTGGGTGAAGTCGAAGAAGGTCTCAGGATCTACCTCACCGACCGTGTTGTGCACCATCCTGTCGGCTAGCCATCCGATTGCTCCCGTTGCCGATCCTGAGGCGTCGAACAGTCCCCTGAATGCCACAACCAGCATCGGACGCTCTAGGTCCCCGGTCAGGTCCTCGTTGGCAATCCACCGGAGTTCTTCCATGGTGAAAGGATCGCGCAGATTTGACTCCAATTGGGTGCTCAGCGCTGTCGACGACTCACCGGCGTGGGAACATCACCTGATGGCCACATCCACAAACCATGGTGATCCGAACAGGTGGCTCGTGTTCGGAGGTCTATTCGGCATCTACTTCTCCTTTGGTGTGGTAGTGATGTCGATCGCCCCGATCGTGGACGAGGTGCGGGCCGACTTGGGCTTAGGTCGTGGGTCGATGGGCTTGGCGCTAGGGGCATGGCAACTCGTGTACATAGTCACGGCACCACCGGCAGGTCGACTAGTCGATCGTCTCGGCCCGCGTCGGTCACTTGCTCTTGGAGCTCTCGTAATTGTCGCCAGTGGCTTGGCACGGGCGACCGCCTCTGGTCTCACAGGCTTCTGGTTTGCGATTGCACTGTTCGGCGTCGGTGGCCCACTGGTTTCGGCCGGTGCCCCCAAGGTGGTGGGCATCTGGTTCATTGATGTGCGAGAACGTCGATTTGCCATTGGGGCCTATAACACCGCTCCCGCTTTGGGCGGAATGGTGACCCTCGTGCTCTCCAATTCCGTGCTAATGCCCCTGACCGGGTCGTGGCGTGTAACCGTCGCCATTGAAACAGGAGTGATGGTGGTGGCCGCGGCATGTTGGCTGCTCGTTTCACGCCACAGTCCACCGTCGATGGAGGTTCCAGAGCACGCTCATGAAACAGGTGGAATCAGATCGCTTCTCGCTGAGGCCGAGGTGCGTTCCATCCTGGCATTTGGTATTGGCGTGTTTTTCATAGTCCACGGCCTCGGAGGCTGGTTGCCCAGCGTGTTGCGGAGCCACAGTGGCTTCTCTGCAATGGCAGCGGCCAACTGGACAGCGCTGGGGGGAGCAGTCGGGATCAGCGCTTCGCTCCTCTTGCCACGCCGAGCCAGCCGGGATCGCCTTCCACGGTTCCTAGCAGGCATCCTTATCGTGATCGCTACCGGTTTGGTTGCCGTGATCGTGTTTCCCACCGCCTTGGATCCACTGCCGGTCGCTGCAATTGGAGTCAGGTCGGCACTTATTCCTCTCACGATCGTCATGCTCATGGACTGTCGGGCCGTGGGACCCGAAAACATGGGTCTCGCTTTCGGCATGTGGTTTGCCGTTTCCGAGGTTGGTGGGGTCGCTGGCCCTCTCGTGACCGGATGGGTTGGGGACACGACGGCAGGTTTTTCGGGATCTCTGGTCGTGATGACTGCGGTCTGTGGGCTGCTGCTGGCCGTTGTGGCACATCTATCCAGCCTTCACGGTCGTGAGGTAGGTTCGCCCAAGACCGGGACCGGGCACTGACTCGAACCCGACGAGGACCATCAGGTGAGGGACGTGGAACAGGTCAGGGCCTACGCGGGCTTCAAGGGCGAAGTGGGTCGGACACATGTCACCTCCAGTCCGTGGTGGCCTGACCAACCCGTTCCGCCTGTCGGTTCACCAAACGTGATCGTGGTGTTGTGTGACGACCTTGGCTTTGCCGACCTGGGCTCGTACGGGTCCGAGATCAACACCCCAAACCTCGACCAGTTGGCCGGAGAGGGCCTGAGGTACACCAACTTCCACGTCAATCCGATGTGTTCGCCCACGAGGGCCTCCCTCCTGACCGGCCTCAACCACCACATGGCCGGTGTGGCAACCGTCTGCCACCGTGACCCCGGCTTTCCGGGCTTCGCCATGGAGTTGCGCTCCAATGCCACAACCATGGCCGGGGTTCTCCGTGATGCCGGCTGGTCCACGCTCATGGTCGGCAAGTGGCACCTCTGTAAGGACTCAAGCCTGACCGAGGCCGGGCCGCGCCGCTCATGGCCCTGCCAACAGGGCTTTGACCGTTTCTACGGGATCCTGGATGGCTTCACCAATTTCCATCAGCCACACCGCCTCTACGAGGACAACCATGTGGTTGAGGTCGACGGGTACCCCGAGGGCTACTACCTCACCGATGACCTCACCGACCGGGCAGTGGAGATGGTTCGTGGAGTCCGCTCAGGCCACCCGACCAAGCCTTGGTTCCTCTACTACTCGCATGCGGCGGTGCACGCACCACTGCAGGTGAAGTCCGTCGATGCCGAAAAGTACAGAGGCCTTTACGAGGAGGGCTGGGACGAGGTCCGCCGGACCCGCTTTGAGCGCCAACTGGGCCTGGGTGTTGTCCCCCAAGGTGCTGTCCTTCCACCTCGCAATAGCGAAACGGGCCACGAGGTCGAGGCCTGGGAGGACCTCAGTGACATGCAGCGCGAGCTGTTCGCCCGCTACCAGGAGCTGTATGCGGCGATGGTCGACAACGTCGACCAGAACTTCGGCCGCCTCAGGGCCGAACTGGTGGCCATGGGCGAATGGGACAACACGATTGTGGTGTTCACGTCAGACAACGGTGGTTCGCGTGAAGGCCAGCAAAATGGAACCTCCTCCTATTTCCGCACACTCATGGCCCACAGCAGGGGTGATTCACCTCTCGACGACGTTCAAGTCGACCACTCAAGGATGGACCTGATGGGTGGGCCGCAGACCCTTCCCCACTATCCGATGGGGTGGGGGATGGCCTCAGGAACACCATTTCGGCTCTACAAGGTCAACACCCACCAGGGCGGCCACCAGGTGCCGTTCATCATCTCCAGGGGGAGTGGCCTGTCCGACGGTGGAGGGCTGCGAACCCAGTACCAGCATGTGACTGACCTGATGCCGACTGTCCTTGAGATGGTCGGATTGGAGATGCCCACCGCAGGGACGGACGGACCGTTGCCAGAACGGGCCGGGGCCAGTTTCGTGCCCACGATCGGTGACGCCGCGGCACCGTCGACCCACCCGGAGCAGTACTACGAGCAGGTGGGACACCGTGGCTACTACAGGGACGGTTGGTCGGCGGTTACCTGCCACCAGCCTCGGACCCCCTTTGCTGACGATGACTGGGAACTACACAGGCTCTTTGACGATCCAACCGAGTCCCACAATCTGGCCCATGAGTATCCCGAGGTCCTCGGTGAACTCCAGGAAGCGTGGGAGGAGGCCGCTTGGGCAAACCAGGTGTTCCCGTTGGATGAGGGCACCGGGCTGGCATACACCGTCCGGCCGCCGTGGGAGGCTGCTTTGGCGGAGCCGGTGACATTGCATGCAGGCCAGCCGACACTCGAGCGTTTCCGATCACAGCAACTAGTCAACCTGAGGTCATTTGCCGTTGAGGTGTCTGTTGAGCACGGCCCCGGGGATGAAGGTGTCCTCGTTGCGCACGGCGGTCAGGGTGGGGGTTACTCGGTTTACGTGGAGGATGGAAGAATCTTCCACGCGCACAACGGCTACGGGGAAATGACCCTGACAGACGGAGGCCCAGTGCCTGAAGGACCCTGTACTTTCACGCTCAGGGTGGATGCTCCCGGAGGGCTGGTCTGGAATGCCACCCTTCTGGTTGACGATGGAGTAGTCGCTGAATCGCCAGGCTTGGCGCAACTCACGTCAATGGCACCGTTTGAGGGGATCGACGTCGGGATCGACCGACGATCACCGGTTTCATGGGAGCTTTATGAACGCCACGGTCCCTTCCCCTACACGGGGACGCTGCATTCGGTCATCTTCACCCCTGGTGAACTGTCACCTGATGCGGGCACCCGCTGGGTTGAAGTGATGCGCGAATCGGGAACAAGGTATGAGTAGGACACCCGCCAACTGGATCGACTACGAGAACTGGCTCAAGTAGTCGGCCACGGTCGCGGGAACACTGGTGATCCTGTCATCAAGGCACCCTATGGGGCACAGCAGTGGGCCGAAACGGAAAGTTGCAGTCCGGCGGGTACGGTCCGCCCTGCCATGGCCCACTTACCAGCTGAAGTTGCCGCAGCCGATCTACCAGGTAACGGTGTGCCCATACAGCCTGCGGCGACCGTCTTGATCGTTGACGACAAGCCTGACCTCCAGGTTGTGATGATGCGTCGCAATGTCACATCGTCGTTCGTTGCCGACCACACCGTGTTCCCGGGTGGACAGGTGGAGGACTCGGATTCAGGCCCCGCATGGGATCCCATCCTGGTCGGGACCGACGAGACCGGTACCGGAATGCTTCCAGGCATCGTTGACGGCGGACCGGGCCACAGAGTGGCTGTTGTGCGCGAGACCCTTGAAGAGGTAGGTCTGCTCATTGGAACCGATGAGGTTCGACTTCTGGAACATCGCGGTGATCTCGAGCGAGGTGAGGTCGTCTTTGCGGATGCTGTTGTCAAGACCGGTGGCAGGTTGAACCTCTCCGGGATATTGCCAATTGCCCGCTGGGTGACCCCTCCGGGTACGAACAAGCGCTATGACACATACTTCTTCGTGGCGCGACCGGGTGCAGTACTGGAGCCGGTCGCCGATGGTCGTGAAGCAGTGGATGCGGGTTGGGTGCGACCGGTTGAAGCACTTGAACGTTGGGAGTCCGGCGAGTTGACGATGATCAGCCCGACCATCTCGATGCTCCAGCTACTTTCGGGGTTCACTTCGGCCAGCGATGTCCTAGAGGCCGCCGGTCGGGGTGCAGAACCCGTTCAGGCACGGGTCCTGATGGACCCACCCCAGGGTCCCGGAGCATCGCGGGTCTGGTGGCCGGGCGATGTCGGCTACGACAACGCGGGCATGATCGAGGCAATGGGCTGGATGTGGATCTCCCGGTGGGATGGAGTTGACAGCACCCCCTGAGCGCGCACCCTTTGCAGCCGGTCTCCTACCATGATGGGGTGATGGAGGAACCGGCAAAGCCATATCCCGGAGGTCCACGATCCCAGCGTGTCCGAACGATCGATTCGGTCATGCCCATCGTGGTGTTCGTTGTCCTGAACCGGTTTGCCGGCCTTGGCTGGGCGGTCCTAGGGGCTACTGCTTGGAGTATGAAGGTGGCCATTTCACGCCATCGTCGCGGAGAGGGGGTGGGTTGGTATCTTCCAGTCCTCGTCGTCTACCTGGTCGTGCGGGGTGCGATCGGGATTATCACGGACTCGGAGGCCGTCTATTTCGGTATCGGGATCGGCACTAAGGCGTTGATCGGAGCGGCCCTGGTTGGAACTGTCGTCGTAGGCCGGCCCTTCCTCGGAAGGGTGCTGCATCTGGCGATCCCGTTGGACGCTGAGACCATGGCCCATCCGACCTACTTGCGCGTCGTTTCAAGGCTGACGGTTGCCCTCGGGCTCTACCAGTTCCTGACCTCGGCGTGGGACATTTGGTTGTTCAACCAGACATCGGCAGATGGCTACGTAGTGATCCGGGCCGTTGTCGGCTGGCCAGTCGGGATGGTCATGAGCCTGCTTGGATTTTGGTACTTCGACAGGGCACTGCGGGCGGTCGAGGGGTTCCCGGGGTTGCTGGCCCTTTTGGATCCTGATCTGGCCGGTGAGGATGGTCCCAACTAGACGGCTTCAGGCCAGTTCGATCATCGGGAAGCGGCTCTCTCGGCCAAATACCTCTCGGACCAGTGGGTCAAACTCCTCTAAGGGCATGTTGTCGTAGTCGGGGTCAAAGCAGTTCTGGTCGTATTCAGCACAAAATGCTGCGCAGTCGTCGAACCACTGGTGTTCCTGCAAGAGGTCACGAGCGTCACGGTCACCACCGAGATGGTGGAAGTAGTAGTAGCCCTGGAAGAGGCCGTGGTGCCTGACGATCCAGTGGGTGCGTTCGTCCACGTAGGGCTTGAGGATCTCGGCGGCGACAGCACTGTGGTTCTCAGGGGCTATCGGATCAGCGATGTCATGGAACAGTGCGGCAACCACCATCTCGTCAGTTTCACCGTTTCGAAGTGCCCGGGTGGCGCTCTGTAGGGAGTGCCTGTAGCGATCGATCCGGTAACCAAAGGTCGGCCCCCTCATCGAGTCGAGCGTGCCCATGAGCTGGTCTGCCAGGTGCTGTGTCTTGTGTGCAGCGAACTTGGCAACGATCAACTCGTAGTCCTCGCGGGTTCCGTCGGCCATGTCTACGAAACTGACAGTCTCCATGGACCTGAAGTCTTGCAGGTGCGAACACCAGGTCAAGGACCTGCCCTGAGTGGTCGGTGTACTTAGGTGGCTAATAGGGTCCGGTTGTGTTCGCCGTGACTGTTAACGACCTCACCAAGTCCTATGGGCTTGTGAAGGCCGTGAATGGCCTCTCGTTTACCATCGAGGAGGGAGAGGTGTTCGCCCTCCTGGGGCCCAACGGTGCAGGCAAGTCGACCGTTGTCGAGATCTTGGAGGGCCACCGGACCCGTGACACCGGTGAGGTGAGGGTGCTTGGCAGGGACCCGGGAACCGCTGGACAGGAGTACCGGGACCGCATAGGCATAGTGCTCCAGGAGGCGGGTATCGAGCGGGAACTCACCGTTCGCGAGGCACTCGTCCACTATGGCGCCTGTTATTCGCGTCGCCGACCGGTCGACGAGGTGCTTGACCTAGTGGGCCTGAACGGTCTGGGTGATCGTCGTACGCATCGACTCTCAGGTGGGCAAAGGCGCAGGGTCGATTTGGCTCTCGGCCTTATCGGCGACCCTGAGGTTCTGTTCCTCGACGAACCCACCACGGGCTTTGATCCATCAGCTCGCCGGCATGCCTGGGAGATGATCGAGGGCCTCAAGGCCCTTGGTACGACCATCCTCCTTACCAGTCACTACATGGATGAGGTGCAGGTGCTTGCTGACAGGGTTGCGGTTTTGGTCGAAGGCCGGATTGTCTCCGAGGGAACGCCAGCTGAACTGCGTGGTCGCGCCGAGAGCGAGACGATGATCCGCTTCCGGTTCCCCGAGGTTGATCCAAGTTCGGGTCCGGTGGTGGACATGCTGGGAGGTTTGGTCGGGAGGACCTCGCTCAGGAACGGAGTGTTTGAGGTATGTACCGTCGATCCCACTACTGATCTGAGCCTGCTTACAGGGTGGGCCCTTGAAAGGGGTGGTCAGCTAGAGGGACTGGAGGTGACCACGCCAACGCTCGAAGACGTCTACCTGGACCTGATTGGTGACAGCCACGGAGCGGCGGGTGGAGCTGGGAGCAGGGATGTCTGACAGGACCTCGCCGTCTGCGGTGGCCTTGTTGTTCCGCCAGGTCGGTTACCAGAACCGCCTGTTCATCCGAACCCCGATCGCCGCCATGTTCACACTGGTGTTCCCACTCATATTCCTGGTCCTCTTTGGTGCCATCTTCGAAGGTGTCGATTTGGCACCTGGCGAGGAGGTAAGCCCAGCCCAGTTCTACGCCCCCGGCCTGGCGGTGTTCGCCGCTGTATCGGCCACCTACACGAACGTCGGCATCGGCGTGGCCATCTACCGCGATGAGGGAGTGCTCAAGCGGATCAGGGGGACCCCGTTGCCCAGGTGGATCTACATGGGTGGTGTCGTCGGATCCGGTGTGGCCATCGCTGCCGGTGGAGCGGTGGTCATGCTGGCAGTCGGATTCCTTGTCTATGGCATCGAAATGGATGCCGACCGGATCCTGCCGGCCCTGGTTACCTTTGTGGTTGGCGTAGCAACGTTTTCCCTACTCGGCCTGGCCCTTGCGGCGGTGGCCCCATCTGGGCAGTCGGCACCAGCGCTTGCAAACGCCACGCTGCTACCAGTGGCTTTTATCTCCAACGTGTTCATCTCGGTGCGGAATGAGCCTCCTGCGTGGCTTGACCTGTTGGGCGACATCTTTCCCCTGAAAGCTTTTTCTGACGCCTTCTTCGCAGCCTTCGACCCCTTCGAGGAAGCATCGGCTTACAAGCCGTGGTTACTCCTGTGGATGGGCGTCTGGGCCCTGGCTGGAGCCATGGTGGCTGTAAGGAAGTTCCGATGGGAACCGTCCACTGGGGCAGGTGGCGGTGGCGGGCGGCGAGGCCGCAGGTGAGTGAATACGACGAGTTCTCGATGCTTGCTGACAATGCAACCGAAGCGGGCCTGAAGTGGGGTGGACCACCGGCTGTCGAGCGGTGCTCAATGCCATGTTCCGATGGACTCACGATTAGTGGCTTGAGGTGGGGTGATAGTGACCCCGAGTTGGTTCTGTTGCACGGTGGTGCTCAGAACTCCCACACCTGGGACACCGTGGCCCTGGCTCTTGGTCGCCCGCTCGTCACGGTGGACCTCCCGGGCCACGGCCACTCAGATTGGAGGCCTGATCGCGACTACCGACCTACTGCGATGGTCGAGGTCATTGCCGCTGCTGTGGAGAAGTGGGCTCCCCGGGCGGAGGCTGTGGTGGGCATGTCGCTGGGTGGCCTTACTGCACTCTGCTTGGCGGCAGACCGACCCGACCTGGTTCGCAGGCTTGGAATCGTGGATGTGACGCCTGGGACCGACCGCGACAAGTCGGAATCGATTATCGACTTCATGTCGGGCCCCGAGGATTTTGACGACTTCGAGGCGATGCTCGCCTACACGGTCGGACACAATCCGCACAGGACCAAGGAGTCCTTGGTGAGAGGACTCCTCCACAATGCACGGGAACAGTCCGATGGGCGCTGGGTGTGGCGATGGGATCCGATAAATGGGTGGAAGACGACCGATGAGGAAGACTCCTCCCCTTTTGAGGGTCTATGGGACAAGTTGGGCCAGATTGCATGCCCTGTGCACCTCTGGTTGGGTGGCGCCTGGAGCGTCGTGGATTCCACCGACACCGAGGAGTTCCTCGACCGATGCCCCCAAGCATTGGTCACGACGGTTGAGGGTGCCGGTCACAGCATCCAAGGGAGTCGACCGGTGGAACTGGCGGGCCTCATAGAGGGCTTGCTGACGGAGGGTCGATGAATAGGGACTAGAGGCCGCCCACGTTGTGGAAGCCCTCGGCCAGAGGCAGGCCGAAGCGGTCGCCCGTCTGGACAAGGTTAGCGATCGTCTTGTCCCGGAACGCAGCCTCGGCTGATCCATCGTCGTTGGCAGGGATCGCCATTGTGGACAGAAGCTGGCTCCTGTGAGCGAGGATGGCCTTGACCTTTGTGCTGGCCGCCTCCTCGGTTACTTCTACGGGATAGTCGGGATCTTCGGTGTCAAAGAGCAGAAGCATGTCTGGCCGATGGTGCGCTGTCCCCAGGTCTGTGAGGAAGTGCGGATCGCGGGCAGCCACTACACCGTCAGTGACCAGGAAGCCGGCAGCCCTGTGGTCGGGGTGCAACCGCCAGCGCCGCCACGGATCGTGGCCCAGAACCACGTCTGGCTTGATTCGCCTTATCCAGGCGGCCACCTCGTGGGCGTTTTCCCTGTGGGCATCCAGTTCACCATCAATGTTGTCGAGGAACACGACCTCTCCGGTGGCTCCAAGGATCTGTGCGGCTTCCCTTTGCTCCATTTGTCGGGCAGCCACAAGAGCAGTTGTGTCAGCAACAGGGTCCCAGGTGCCCTTTGAGCCGTCCGTGCAGACCAGGTGGTGGACCTCGCAACCTGATACAGCCCAGGTGGCCAGTGTCGCACCAGCGAACAGTTCGATGTCGTCGGCGTGGGCACCGACGGCGAGAACCCGAGCCGGCGCGGAGGCCAGAGTCATGTCGTTCCCGCTGGTTGCCCATTGAAGGCGATTGCCGCGTGGTCAAGGTCTTCTGGTTCGTCCACATCCCAACCAAGCAGCGGGTCCGGGAGGCTTCGCCAAGGAAGGCCCAAGCGTTCAGCTTCAGCCACGTGAGCCGCAAATGATCCTGGCCCGTAGGCGAACCGGAATCCGACACCCGCGGGCACAACAGCCACAGGCGTGCCGTCGTGGTGGCGGTCCGGGACCAGCGTCACCCCATCGAAGCCGATGCAGTGGTTGAGGTCTGACGCTAGAGGCAGGTCGCCATGGGCCACCACGACGGTCGCGACACCGACGTGAGCGAGCGCAGCGACTCCGGCTTCCACGGCACCGGTCAGGCCGGGTTCAGCTACTCGAAGTACGTCGACACCCATTGAGCGCGCCCATTCATCAACCTCATTACAGTCGCAAACCACCGTTACGGGCAGTGGTGATGCGGCCTTGATGACGGTCTCAGCCATGCTTCGTGCCAGGTTCGCTCGACCCGTCGGGTCCAGAACCGGTGCAAGGCGCGCCTTGGCCCCTTCGAATGCCTTGACTGGGATGAGAACGGCAACAGATCCGACCACGGGCCGGATTGTAGGGCCGTCGCGTAGTGTGACCCCCATGGCAGACAGGGTCGCCGTTCTTGGCGCTGGTTCATGGGGGACAACCGTGGCCTCCCTTATGGCCCCGGTGGTCCCCACGGTGCTCTGGGCTCGAGACCCGGACCTAGCTGTCGAACTGGCCGCAGGTCGGGGCAATCCCCGCTACCTGCCTGGCTTCGAGTTGGCACCGCTGCTCGAAGCGACTCCGGACCTTGGTGTTGCGCTGGAAGGAGCTGACATCATCCTGGTTGCTGTCCCTACGCACGGCTTCCGATCTGTTCTTTCTGATGCCGCAACACATCTGGCACCCGGGGTGCCAGTACTTAGCCTCGCCAAGGGGTTTGAGCAGGGGTCTGGACTGCGCATGACCCAATTGGTGGCTGAGGTCTTGCCGAATCGCCCTGTGGGCGTGCTGACCGGGCCAAACTTGGCCAAAGAGATTCTGGTCGGCAAGTCCGCGGCCATGGTGGTCGCCAGCACCGATACATCGACTGCCGACCGCCTCCAGAGCCTGCTGGCGTCCGACAGCCTTCGCGTCTACACCAACGACGACTTGGTGGGCTGCGAGATCGGTGGTGCTGTCAAGAACGTGATCGCCCTTGCCGCCGGGATGGCCGAGGGTCTTGACACGGGCGACAATGCCAGGGCAGCGGTCATCAACCGGGGCTTGGCCGAGATGACCCGTCTCGGCGAGGCACTCGGTGGTGATCCAAGAACCTTTGCAGGCCTAGCCGGGATGGGAGACATGCTCGCGACCTGTATCAGTCCCCAGAGTCGTAATCGCTGGGTTGGCGAACAGGTGGGTCGTGGACTTAGCCCGACAGAGGTGCTGGCAGGAATGGACCAGGTCGCCGAGGGCGTCCCGGCTGCCGGTGCCGTCTGTTCACTGGCGATGTCGGTACGGGTGGAGGTGCCGATAGCCACAGGAGTGAGGGAAGTATTTCAGGAAGGCAGGCCGCCTGTTGAGGTCTGGGCCGACCTGATGGCGCGTCGCTCCGGACCCGAGGTTGGCTAGGGAGCACTCGAGAACCCATGGCCCGGCGAAGGCGGATGCGTGCTGCACTTCGGGGGAAGGCACCCGGATTGGCTGTCGAGAAGTCCCTTTGGGCTGAGGGCTACGAGGCCGTTGTCGGCATGGATGAGGTGGGAAGGGGGGCGTGGGCCGGGCCACTCACGGTCGGCGCGGTCCTACCCAACAAGAACCGCCGGATCATGGGTGTACGCGACTCCAAGATGCTCACCGAGCCCGAGAGGGAAGCCCTCTACAACCGGGTCACCACATGGGCTGAGGCATGGGCCGTCGGACACGCCACCAACGACGAATGCGACGAGTTGGGAATGTCGGTCGCCCAGCGCCTTGCCGCTCACCGTGCCTTGGAGTGTCTGGGGGTGGCTGCCGACAGGGTGCTGTTGGACGGCCGGTGGGACTTCGTCGGTGGTGGAATTGCCCAGACCATCGTCGGTGGAGATGCAACCTCCCTGTCGATTGCTGCAGCGTCAGTTGTCGCAAAGGTGACAAGGGACCGACTCATGCGCGAGGCCGATGGGGTCTTCCCGGGCTACGGGTTTGCTGACGGAAAGGGCTACCCGAGCCCTGTCCACAGATCGATGCTTATGGAGCGTGGTGCAACGAGCTTCCATCGCAGGTCGTGGTCGTTCATGGATGATCTCCCGGATATTGGCGAGCCACGCCGACGACCCGCTGACAGCCATCCGAAGTTGTTCGAATGAGAGCAGTATCACCCGGTGCTCTGGTTTGATTCATCTGCTGTTTGGCTAACGTCTTCTGCCGTGAAGAAGCTGAGGGGTCTTCTCTGGGTGTTCGTTGCTTGGACGGCGGTTGTCTGGATCGTCAGGATCCGGAACCTCATTGGTGACGACCAGGTCACCTCGTCAGGTCGCATTTGGGGAATTCTGCTGGCCATCGTGTTCTTAGGCTTTGCCGGGCTGTCGGTGGTAGCTCTCGGTGGGCGTTGGCGCAGTGTCGGTTCAACGCGGCTCGTAGGGGTGTTTTGCATCTGGACGGTCACGTATTGGCTAGTACGCGGTATCGGAATCCTGTTTACCGACCATGAGGCGGCCTTCAAGGCTGTGCACTCGATCTTGGCTCTGGTTTCGATAGCTATTGCTGCAGCCCTGTACAGGAGCGACAACAACCTTTCTAGTTCCGACGCCGACCACGGTCCCCTAGTCGAGGGCCGCTAGCCTGTCGCCGCCATGGGACAACCGATCACCGTCGTTGAAAAGCCCTCATCTCGGACAGGGGTGGTGAGGTTCGAGATCAACCGCAGCCTCACTGGAATGGGGCATGAGCGCTTCTATGCAGACCAGGAGATCCCTGGAGACGAGCCTGCCCAAGAGTTGGCTCGACGCCTGTTCCGGCATGGTGGAATATCTCGACTCCATATGAATTCGAACATCGTGACCGTCGAGTTGGCCGACCGGTCGGATCCACAAGCAGGCGATGGAATCGCCGACGTAATTGCCAGCCTCTACACCTACTACGTAGAGGGCACCGAGGTGCCAAGTGACGAGGAGCTGACTGACGGCCTCGGCTAAACCTGCTGACCGCCGCTGCTACGGCTACAACACCGGAGGGGCAACCCATGACCCAGATCACAGTCACCCCGCCGGCCGAAGTCGGCTTTGATCCGGATCGGCTCGAGAGAGCCGCATCGTTTGCACGCCGCTTCGTGGAAGACGACCTGATGGTCGGAACTGACCTGTTGGTAGCACGCCGGGGACGGGTCGCTCTCAGATCGACCGCTGGTTTTGCCGACCGGGAGTCTGGCACCCCAGTGGCCGAGGACACGCTGTGGCGCTTCTATTCCATGACAAAGCCGATCACCTCGGTAGCAGTCATGCAGTTGGCTGAGGCCGGCAAGCTGCGTCTCCGTGATCCATTGTCTGAATTCCTCCCCTCCTTTACCAACATGGAGGTGCTCGTCGGTGGTACTGCCGAGTCTCCCGAAACGGTGCCGGCCGAGTGTCCCATCAGGATCTCCCACCTCCTGACGCACACAGCCGGGTTCACGTACTCGTTCATCCAGCAGCACACTGTGGACGAGATCTACAGGAACTCGGGAATAGATGTCTTGAACTTCTCTGGTGGTCTCGAAACGGTGATCGAAACGTTGGCCGGCTTGCCGCTACGTCACCAGCCCGGGTCGCGCTGGTCTTACTCAATGGCCACCGACGTGCTGGGCAGGGTTGTGGAGGTCGTGTCCGGCATGCCATTTGCTGACTACCTGCAGCAGAACATCCTGGATCCGGTCGGCATGTCAGACACGTCGTTCGGAGTAGCTGACGAGGACATCGGCCGTTTCGCGGCCTGTTACATGCCGAATCCTGGGACCCTCGCACCGGTTTTGTTGGATGCTCCAGCTACCAGCACCTTCCGGTCACCTGGTTGGAGTAGCGGGGGTGGTGGCCTCGTCTCGTCGATGGGTGACTACCACAGGTTCTGCCAGATGCTCCTAGCCGGCGGCATGTCCGATGGCGGTCTTATCATTGGGCCGCGTACGCTCGATTTGATGATGCGAAACCACCTGCCAGGTGGTGTCGACCTTACAGAATTCGGTGACCCGCTCTACCACGAGGGGTTCTTTGACGGTGTCGGATTCGGCCTGGGCTTTGCCGTTGTAGGCGATGCAGTCGCCGGGAGTGTCCATGCCACCGAGGGTGAGTGCTCGTGGGGAGGTATGGCCAGCACAGTCTTTTGGGTAGACCCGATCGAGGAGATCAGCGTCGTGTTCTTGACGCAGCTGGTTCCCTCAGGCACCCACATCTCCCTCCGTTGGGATCTGCGTACCCTCGTGAACCAGGCAATCGTCGACTAGGTGACTCGGAGAGGTTCCGTGGAGGAGATCGGGGTTGGCCCACATCCCGAGCCCTGGCCAGAGGATGACAGGTTGGATCTGGAACTTCTGGCCGGCGGGGATCGCAGGAACGTCTCAGACCGTTACCGGTATTGGACCGTGGAGGCCATCGTGGCCGACCTGGACAGCCGTAGGCATCCCTTTCACGTTGCAATCGAGAACTGGGAATACGACATGAACATCGGGACAGTGGTACGGAATGCCAACGCCTTCCTGGCCGCAGGGGTCCACATTGTCGGTCGTCGTCGTTGGAACCGGCGTGGGGCAATGGTTACCGACCGCTATCAGCACGTATTCCATCACCCCGGTATTGGATGCCTACTGGAGTGGGCTGCGGGGGAGGAGTTGCCACTTGTCGGTATTGACAACCTGCCGGGTTCGGTCCCGATCGAGGGGATAGACCTTCCTGAGAAGTGCATGCTGCTCTTTGGCCAGGAGGGGCCTGGACTGTCAGATGCAGCCAGGGATGCTGTGTCGATGGTGTGTTCCATCTCCCAGTTCGGTTCCACCAGGTCCATCAACGCCGGAGTCGCCTCGGGAATCGCGATGCATGCTTGGATTCGACAGCACGCTGCGTGACTGTGGTCCATGTTGGCAGGGTCGCCACGATCGGTAGGTTGGAGGCCGTGACCGGCCACCGTCCCCTTGCGGCCCTCTTGCTTGCGGTACCCGGCGCGCTGTTGGCCCATTCGATCGCTTACTTGTGGACTCACCCCGGCTCGATCACCCTGGATGTGGGCAGGTCACACGGCTACATGCCGGTGGCTGGACCACTGGCAGGCCTTGCAGGCATGGTTGTGCTGGTGTGGTTGGCGATCCTGGGAGTGCGTGCCACCGGTCCCGACACGAAGCCAGGCGTTCTCAGGTTGGCGGTGCTCCAGGCCCTGGTGTTCCTAACCCAAGAGACCGTCGAATTGCTGACTGGTGGTGCAAGCTTGGTGGAACTGCTTGGAGAGCCTGCGATCCTTCTGGGACTGGCTCTCCAGTTGCCCGTGGCGGCACTACTTATCTGGTTGGTGAGGGTCGGCTCTGTCCTGGTTGAACTCCTATTTGTCCTGAACCGACCCGGAGCGGGGTCCTCACAGGAGTCTCCACTACCGGCCCTGGCCATGGTTGCCGCACGCCCAGTCGTGCTCTCGGTCGGGCGTCGTGGCCCGCCGGTTGTCGTCTGACACATGTTCCAGATGACAACTGACAAGAGGAGGTTCGATGAAGTCGCGTATGAACACGGCCCTGGTGTTGGCAGTCACCGCTGTCCTTACAGCATGTGGGTCTGATGCCACAGGAGTAGAAGAGGGTTCGTTCCAGTCGACGTCTACCACTACCGAAGTGGTGGTGGCCGTGGAGATGGATGGCCATGAGATGGCTGATGAAGAAATGGCTGACCATGGCGGCCACCAGCACGGCCAGCCCATTGACCTGACGGGCCTGTCGGTCCGGCCTGAGGTGTCACTTCTTGCCGAACCAGACGGATCAGGTGGGATCATGTTGGACATCGGAGTGCGCGACCTGGAGTTGGTGCCAGCTGACCCGCCCACTAGCCATCACCCCGGACAGGGGCATGTGCATGTGCTGGTTGATGGCTCGTCCGTAGCGATGATTGCCGATACCAACTACCACGTCACGAGTCTGACGGACGGTAGTCACACCGTTATGGTCACGCTCTCGTCAAATGACCACAGGGACTACAACGTTGACGGGAGTGCTATCAGTGCCATGGCCATGGTGGAGGTGACGGGTGGAGCGCCAGCGGCCCAACCCGACGTCCGGTTCGAGGTGGGTGTGGAGGATGGAACGATCCTCGGTGGTGTCCACAGGTTTGAGGCCTCCGTTGGCAACCTGGTTGAAGTCACTGTGAGAAGCGACATTGCCGACGATGTGCACCTTCATGTGTATGACCTGAAGGTGCCAGTACGCGAAGGTACGCCAGCTGTCCTGTTGGTAGAGGTCGACATACCCGGGGTCTTCGAGGCTGAACTGCATGGCGCAGGCTTCAAACTCTTTGAACTTGCAGTTTCGTGATGTCCTTCACCGTGTTGGCCCATGGCGTTGGAGGTCGAAGCGACCTGCCCATTCCTGAATGGCAGGCAGCATGGGGTGCAGCTTTGGCCCTGGTGCTCTCCTTCGCAGCATTGGGCCTGCTCTGGCATCATCCCCGGTTGCGGAGCATGTCCACTGGACACAGGGTGGCCTCCTCAGTTGAGGGAACCATCCGCTTCCTGACGGGTGCGTTCAGGGTGGCGGTACTGCTCGTATTCCTAGTGGTGCTTGCAGCGGGTCTGGTTGGGGTCAATGACGTGGTTTCGAACATCTCGCCGGTGTCGGTCTACGTGATCTTCTGGGTGGGGGTCCCGTTGGTCTCGGTGTTGTTGGGCCCGGTATGGAGGGTGATCAGCCCCTGGGAGACTTTGGGTCGGATGGTTAGTGGCTCTTCCGGCCGGAGAGCACCGGGTTGGCTCACTTCGGGCTGGGTTGCACTCGTACCGATAAGTGTCTTCCACTGGTTGGAGCTGGCTTACCACGATGGTGCCAGCCCCCGGGTCATCGGCTGGTTGGGATTGACCTACACGGTTGGCCTTATGTTGATTTCGGCCCGGTGGGGTTGGGAGGAGGCGCGCAGGGCCGAGGGTTTCGGAATGCTCTTTGATGCCTTTGCCTCGCTCTCCCCGTTCCGTCGGGACGGCTCAGGTCGACTGTCCGTGAGGCCGCCGTTTGTCGGTGTGGCCGAACTCGAATCCTCACCAGCGTTGTTGGCGGTGCTCCTGGCTGCCCTGGGCGGTACCGCCTTCGATGGCTTCTCACGCACTCGTTTTTGGGATGACCTTGTGGCAGGTCGAGCCGGTTGGGAGGCGACTGCGGTCACCACGGTGGGCCTCGTGTGGGTTGTAGCGCTGGTTGGTATCGCCTACCACCTAGCTGGTAGGTCAGGTGGGCGCCTCACCGGCGATCGGGATTTCGCGGTCAAGTTCGGCACCTCGCTCGTGCCTGTTCTCGTCGGTTACGACATGGCGCACTACTTCTCCCTGCTTTTGCTCGAGGGGCAGTCCTTCATAGCATTGGCCTCGGATCCACTGGGTAGGGGCTGGGACTTATTCGGAACTGTCGACAACGCCGTCAACTGGACCCTCATTTCGACTATGGCTGTGGGGTGGGTGCAGTTGGGGTCGGTCGTGGTGGGCCATCTGGTTGCTGTGGTATTGGCTCATGACCGTGCAGTGGAGGAGTGGCGACCTGCAGTCGCATTGCGTAGCCAGTACCCGATGTTGGGGGTGATGATTGCCTACACGGTCTTTGCCCTGGTCTTGATAACAGGCTAAACCCAACCTCCTCTTGCATAGATCGAACATATGTTCGATAATAATATGTGGCCTTACCTCCTTCCCTCATGGCCGACCCAGAACCATTTGACGATTTGCCTCCCGAGGAGCGTCCCACCCCTGAGTCCACCACTCTTTCTCCCATCCGTCCGGTCCCCACGTTGGCCGAGGTCACCCGGCTTGTTCGCCCCACCACCCTCGCAGCGGAACAGGTACTGCCGGTCCTCCCAGCCCTAGTCGACCTAGTCCCCGATGGCCTGAGGCGCGGCAGCAGCCTCGGGATCTCCGGCCCTGGTGCCCGTTCCCTGACCATGGCCCTCATGGCCAGGGCTACATCGGTGGGCTCATGGGCCACTGTCGTAGGTGACCCCGACCTAGGGATGGTGGCGGCCGCCGAGGCCGGGGTGGCTCTTGAACGCCTGGCAGTCGTGGCGCCCCCTGAGCCGACGGCCTGGGGTGACGTGGTCGCGGCCTTGGTCGAATCCATCGATTTGGTGGTGGTTGCACCACACCACCGCGTGGGTGCCGCAACCGTCAGGCGCCTGATGGCCCGTGCTCGTGAACGAGGGTCTGTGCTCATGCGGATCGGTGATGGCCCCTGGCCTGAGCGCTTCGACCTCACGCTGGCAGTTGTCGATACTTCTTGGGAGGGTCACGGGGATGGCAACGGACGCTTGCAGTTGAGACGGGTTGAGGTACTGGCCACCGGCAGGAGGGCATCTTTCCGGGAGAGTCGTGTGGTCATGATGCTGCCCTCTCCGGATGGAAGTCCGGCACCTCTCAAACAGTCTGACAGCGGGTGACGGAACCGGTTCGCACCCTGGTGGTCCACTGTCCCGACTGGCCACTCACCGCTCTGGGTGTGGCTCCCTCGGATCCGGTAGTGGTGTTCACAGCCGGACGGGTGGTGGCCGCGTCGGTAGCGGCCCGGGCTGTCGGAGTGGTCGAAGGGCAGAGTCGTCGTCCAGCCCAGGCCATGTGTCCCGAGGCCATAGTGCTAGAACGCGACGAAGTGCTCGAGGCCCGTAGGTTTGAGCCCGTGGCTGCGGCCTTGTCCGACATCACTCCATGGGTTGAGGTTCAGCGTCCCGGAACCTGTGCCTTTGGCGTCAGAGGCCCCTTCCGACTCTTTGGTAGCGAAGAGTCGCTGGTGGGTAGCACCACCGCCACGGCTATGGAGGCCCTTGACGACACTCTGGGGACCGGAGCCCACCCGGGTTGTCGTATCGGCGTGGCCGACGGCCCGTTTGCCGCCGGTCTGGCTTCCCGGTTTGCAGCGGGGAATGCGCTCGTGGTGCCTACCGGTGGAACTCCAGCTTTCCTAGCCCCCCTTCCGGTGGAGGCCCTAGAACGTCCCGACCTGGCCGACGTGCTGGTACGACTGGGCCTCACGACCCTAGGGTCACTGGCAGGCCTTCCGGTCACCGACGTGGCTGGCAGGTTCGGATCCGAGGGGCTGGTCGCCCAGCGCCTGGCTGCAGGTCTCGACGGGCGTCAGCTCCACGTAGTTAACCAACCGCCCGATTTGGCAGTTGGCATGGACATGGACCCACCGGTAGATCGGATCGAGCAGGTGGCTTTTGCAGCCCGCTCACTGGCAGAGCTCTTCCAAGACGCACTGGCCCAGCGGGGGCTGGCATGTACGTGTGTGGCTGTCGAGGCCGAAACCGGGCACGGCGAGCGGTTGGTGCGCAGATGGCGAGACGAGGGGCCCATAGGGGCAGTGGCTCTGGTCGACCAGGTCCGCTGGCAGCTCGAAGGATGGTTGCACGACTCACCCGCCGTCCGCCCCAGTTCAGGTCTGGTACGTCTAGACCTGATCCCCGAAGAGGTGGTGAAGGCCGGAAGCCGTCAGGTCGGTTTCTGGGGTGGGACCACAGCAGCTGATGAACGGGCAGGGCGGGCCCTGTCCAAGGTGGCCGTCATGCTCGGCCCCGGGTCGGTGAGGGTGCCCGAGTGGCGGGGTGGTCGGGACACAGCCGAACGGTTTGCCCTGGTTCCGTTTCCAAAGGAGCCCGTTGACGGGTTGGTTGGCGGTTCTACTGGGCTGCTGTCACCATCTACGGACGGCCCACCCTGGCCGGGGATGCTTCCATCTCCTGCTCCTGCAGCAGTGCACTCAGAGCCGATCGCCGTAGAGGTCGTGGATGCCGACGGTCGCCCAGTACTCGTTGATGGCCGGGGAGTGGTGTCATCGGAACCGGCCTGGGTGTTTCAGGGGAGCGAAGCAGGATTTGGAGTCGCCTCCTGGGTGGGTCCATGGCCTACCGATGAACGATGGTGGGACCCTTTGCGCCACCGACGCAGGGCCAGCATGCAGGTGGTATCTGACGACGGTATGGCACGTTTGCTGGTGCAGGAGGGAGGCTGTTGGAAGGTAGTGGCAACATACGACTGATCTCGGGTCGCCCGGACCCGCTAGCGTGCCCGGCACCACGAGAACAGGACGGGAGACGAAGGTGGCAGAACGCGAGGAGATGGACTGGATCCGCTACGGGACGGCAGTGCGGGAATTGGCGCACCTGGTCGCCGCCGACGGCTACAAGCCCGACATGATCCTGTCGATCGCCAGAGGCGGCCTATTTGTGGCCGGATCCCTTGGTTACGCCCTAGCGGTAAAGAACCTCTACGTGATGAACATCGAGTACTACACGGGGGTCGACGAAAGGCTTGACATTCCAGTTGTGCTGCCCCCGTACGTCGACTGGGTGGACTTGGGTGATGCAAGGATCTTGATAACCGATGACGTGGCTGACACGGGCCACACCCTTAACCTCGTCAGGGAGACCGCTCTGGCCAAGGTGGGAGAGGTTCGCTCGGCGGTCCTCTACCAAAAGCCCCAGTCGGTGGTGGACTGCGAGTATGTGTGGTGCCATACCGACAAGTGGATCAATTTCCCCTGGTCGACTGAGCCACCGGTGGTTTCAGTCGAGGATGCAGTCCATCAGGTTCTCGACGCTTGAGGATTGTCGATCAGGCGTGGATCGGAGCTCTCTCTTTTGACCACTGCACCTCGGCCTCCAACTGTGATCCGACGGAGATGAGGATGTCCTCGCGGCCATAGCCAGCCACCAACTGGGTACCAACGGGTAGGCCCTCCGACGAGCCCATCGGCAGTGAGATAGCTGGCTGACCGGTCGTGTTGAATGGTGAGGTGAAGGTGGCGTAAGGCAAGGACCGGTGTGAGGCGCGTAGTGGATCCTCGTGGGTAGGGGTCAACTCCCCGATCTTGGGCGGTGGTTGGGCCGTTGTGGGGGTGACAAGTAGGTCGAATCCCTCCTCCCACCAGGTGGCCACGTCCCTCCGAAAGGTGGCCATGACCGACTGTGCCTTCGCGTAGTCGGTTGCCGATTGACCTGTCCCAAGTTGGGCCAGCAGCCATGTTCCCGGTTCAACGTCCTCCTCGGTGACGGGTCGCCCCAGGCGATCGCCGAGGAGTTCGAGACTCAGCACCGCGTTGACCGCCCAGTTCACGTTGAATGCCCAACCGAGTTCCTCAAGGCCGTCAAGGGCCGTTGGGTAGGAGTCGATCAGGTCGTGGCCCAAGGCCTCAAGGAGGTCAGCACTCCTACGGGCTGATTCCACGCAGTCGGAATGGACTCCTGTCCGTGGGCTTTCGGTTAGCAAGCCGATCCGAAGGCAGCCCGGGTCTTCGCCCACCCTGTCCGCATAGGGGCGACCATGATCAGGGGCCACCACACCATCACCCTGAAACGGGATCGCCGTAACGTCAAGGATTCCGGCACAGTCCCGCATCGTGTTACACACCACGTGTTGAACCGACACGCCCCATTCATCCTTGAGAGGGCCCATCGAGATTCTTCCTCGTGAAGGCTTGAGGCCTACCAGGCCACACATGGCTGCAGGGATACGGATGGAACCACCCCCGTCGCTTGCATTGGCAGCTGGGACCATGCCCGACGCCACGGCAGCAGCCGATCCCCCCGAGGAGCCACCCGTGCCGAAGTCAGTGTTCCATGGATTCCGGCTGGGCCCGTACGCTGCTGGTTCAGTCGTAGCCACCAAGCCAAGCTCGGGAGTGTTGGTACGACCCACGTTTATAAAGCCGGCCTCCTTGTAGCGGATCACCAAGTTGTTGTCGCGGTTGGCGACCAGCCCAGCATCCCGGAGACCCCTCATCCCCGCGTGGTGAGGCTGGCCTGCCTCCTCAGCCCACAGGTCCTTGATCAACATCGGCACCCCCTTGAACGGCCCGTTGGGCAGGTCGGGGGAGGCAGCCACCTCGAGGGCCTGTTCGAATTGCCGGTGGATGACCGCGTTGAGTTGCCCATCGAGGGCTTCGATCCGGTCAATGGCATCCTGCACCGCCTCTACAGGTGACATCTCACCTAAACGAATCGCCTCCGCGAGGCCCACCGCATCAGGCAGGGTGGTCCTGTGGTTGCTGTTAGCCGCATTTTCGATCATGGGAAATGATGGTAGTCAAGGTTGGTTGCACTCTCACTAGTCCTACCGTCAGCCTTCATGAGCGATGTCACAGACTTTTCCAACATCACTGAAGACCGACTAGGTTTCGTCGCCCACCTATGGCACTACCCCGGTGAGTCGCTGGTCGCTTATCCGGGGTTGCGCTGTTCTTTGATCGAGTCCAGCCGGTCGGCCATTGCCTGATAGTGGCTGTCGTCTGGAAGCACCCAGAATCTGTTGGCAACGATTGCCTGGTGAACCAATTCAGCTACCGATGACGGCTCATGTCCATTAGCTAGAAGCCACTTGAGGACCATCTCCTGATGGGCTTCTTCCTCGGCGCTGAGTGGTTCCACATCAGAAGTGGCCAGGTCCTCGGGGCGGTTTCGCTCAGAGGTGAAGATGTTGGTCGAGACCAATCCCGGACACAGGCATGTCACTCCCACGGCGGAGCCAGCTTCAAGGAGTTCGACCTGAAGCGTCTCAGCTATGGCCACCACGGCGTACTTAGACGCGGCGTAGGACCCCATGGCGGGATAGACGTGGTGGCCAGCCATCGATGCGGTGAAGACCACGTGGCCCTCGTTGCGCTTTCGCATCCCCGGGAGGAACACATCGACACCGTGGATGACCCCCCACAGGTTGACTCCGAGGACCCAGGTCCAGTCGGCCATGGTCGTCTCGGCGAGCAGTCCGCCCGGGCCACGTCCTCCGGAAGCCTCGGGTAGATCTCCGGCGCCTTTCGACTCGTCTGCATCCTTGTCTTGGTCTGAGGTGTTGAGGATTCGAGGAGCACCCATTCGCACTCCAGCGTTGAGGCACACCACCTGAGGTGGGCCGAAGAAACTGTCCACCTCAGCGGCCAGATCCACTACCGATTGGTGGTTGCTGACATCACAGACCACCCCGGCCACCTCGCCGCCAGCTGCTTTTAAGTCAGTCACGGTGGTGTCTAGGGCAGTTCCTTCTATGTCGGCCAGTACAACCTTCATCCCGGCATCGACGAACCGTTCGCCAAATGCCCGTCCCAGTCCCGATGCACCGCCAGTTACTACAGCTATCCGATCAGTTAGTTCTTCCATGGCCCTCTCATTCATCTAGTGTCCGCACATTAGGAGAGCATGGCCGCCAGAAGGATTGATTCAAAGAGACCTTGGTCCTACACTGGCAAATAGGCGCCCTGTCCGACACCAGGGTGCACGGTCGATACCGTGCAGGTACTCGAGTGTGGCTGCTTCGCCCCAGTCGGGGACGTGAACGTCACGCTATCTGACCTCCTAAAGTGCTTGTCTGTCGGGATTTAGCAGAGGAGGACTGATGGATCTGGCAATGATGCTTGATCTCTACCGAGACATGTGGCTGATAAGGGCATTCGAGCTCGGCCTTGAGCGAGAGTTCAAACAGGGCAATGTCCCGGGCATGTTGCATACCGGGTTAGGCCAAGAGGCCACCCAGGCGGCTCTAGCCGCCCACCTTGAGGCCAGTGACTGCTTCTTTCCTGATCACCGGTGCCATGGCATCAATGTCCTTGCCCAGCAACGCCATGGTGGCGACGGGGAACGCATCATGGCCGAACTCTTCGGCAGGGCCACCGGAGTTTGCAGCGGCAAGGGCGGCAGTCTTCACTCTGCCGACCCCGCGGTGGGCAACTTCGGTTGCAACGCCGTGGAAGGTGCTTACATGGCCACAGTTCTCGGTGTTGCTCTCGCCTCGAAACTGCGGGAGGAACCAGCTGTCGCCTGCGCCATCATCGGTGACGGGACCTGCGGAAGGGGTGAGTTCCATGAGAGTCTCAACATGGCTGCCATCTGGGATCTCCCAGTCCTCTATGCCTGTCTGAACAACGGCTATGCGATCATGACGCCCGTTGGCCAAGGTCACGCGTCGGCTGACATCGTTGATCTGGCTCGTGGCTACGGTTTCCCCTGTGAACAACTGGATGGCAACGACATCGAAGAGTGCTACGACAAGATTGAGAATGCTGTAGCCCACATCCGTGCCGGCAAAGGGCCCTACTTCCTCGAGTTCAAGACGTGGAGGTGGCAGGCAGCCTTCGCTGGTGAGTTCCGGCCCGAGTCGGAGGTCAAGTACTGGAAAGAGGATCACGACCCAATCCTCATGGCTGGAGAGAAGTTGGTGGAACTCGGTGCCAGCGTTGAGGAACTCGGCGTCATCGAAAAAGAGGCCCGTGAAGTAACCGAGGAGTGGATCTCCTACGCCAAAGAAAGCCCGATGCCGGATCTGGCAAAAGCCACGGCCAACGTCTACGTCGGCTGGGAGGTGGCCGGGTCATGATTGCGGCCAACACGCCTGCTTCCGTCGATGGGCCCACTGATGGGCCTGGGGGCAAAAAGTCGAAGACGACCTTCGTCCGGGCCCTCAATGATGCCCTCGACTTGGGGATGGAACGGTTCCCCGAGATGTTTCTCATCGGAGAGGACATCGCCGAGATGGGTGGCGACTTCAGTGTCACCAAAGGCCTATGGGCAAAGTATGGCCAGGAGCGGGTAAGGGACACCCCATTGTCAGAGGCAGCCATTGTTGGAACCTGCGTCGGGTCCGCGATGGTCGGTATGCGCCCCGTGGCGGAGATCATGTTCGCCGACTTCATGGGTGAGTGCTACGACCAGATAGTCAACACCGCGGCGAAGATGCATTACATGTTTGATGGCCAGTTCAAAGCACCGCTAGTGATCCGGACCGCTTGTGGCGGGGGCTTTGGTGGCGGGCCCCACCACTCTCAGAGCGTAGAGGGATGGTTCATGAACGTTCCCGGCATCGTCATCGTCGCGCCATCGAATCCTGCCGATGCCAAGGGACTCTTGCTTTCATCAATCGAGTCGGACGACCCCGTCTTGTTCCTCGAACACAAGGCCCTCTACCGGGCCCGTGGCGAGGTTCCCGGTGGCTACCACACAACGCCGTTGGGACGTGCCTCTGTGGCTCGTCAGGGAACTGATGTAACGGTGGTGGCTACCATGCGCATGGTTCCCATGGCCTTGACTGCAGCCGAAGAGGCTGCCAAGGAGGGCGTCTCAGTTGAGGTGGTAGATCTGAGGACCATTCGGCCCTACGACGCCGCGACCATCCTCGAATCAGTTGCCAAAACAGGTCGCGTCGTGGTCGCCAACGAGGCTCCAAAAACCGGTGGCCTCGGAGCTGAACTCAGTGCCCGCATCCACGAGGAATGCTTTGCTGAGCTATTAGGGCCAGTCGTGCGAGTCGACGGGCTTGACACTCCAATCCCATTCTCCGTTCCTCTCGAAGAGGTGGTCCTACCCGACGAGGCTGACATTTCAGCAGCAATAGGTGAAGCGATGAGGAACAGCCGATGAGCGAGAATGTAATCCTCCCCAAATGGGGTCTCACCATGGAAGACGGGGCCGTTGCGGCCTGGCATGTAAGTGAGGGTGACTCGGTGGTAGAGGGAGAGGTGATCGCAGATGTCGAGACAGAAAAAGTCGAAACCGAACTAGAGGCTCCCTGTGGTGGGATCATCGCCAGGATCCTTGTACCAGAAAACGACACCGTTGATGTGGGAACCGTCTTGGCGATCATCGCAGGCGACTCCGCTGAAGCAGTCCGAATACGAGAGGGCTAGACCCAGGTGCTTGTTTTTGATTCCGGCAGTAAAAGGTCCCTAGATGGGATACTCGCATCGGAGCATGGAAGAAGAATTAGATGACAGTCCGATTCGCCGACCAGAACGTGATCGTCACCGGAGCTTCGAGGGGCATAGGTGCAGCGACCGCCAAAGCGTTTGCTGCAGAGGGCGCACGGGTGGCTATCAACTACCGCACTGATGAGACGGGTGCCATAGAGACAAAAGAGGCGATCACCGATGCTGATGGCACAGCCGAGATCTTTCAAGCCGACATTGGGGTGGCCTCCGACGTCGAAAACCTGGCCGACTCAGTGGAACAGGCCCTTGGACCGGTGTCGGTGCTGGTCAACAACGCTGCCACGATCGACCGATCAGCATTTCTTGAGGTGTCTGCAGATGCGTTCGAAAGCGTGTGGCAGACCAATGTCCGTGGCGTCTACCAACTCAGCCAGCGTGTCGCGGAAAGGATGGTCAAACGCAAGAGCGGTGTCATCGTGCACCTAAGCTCCATCCTCGCCAGGCTCGCTGTCCCCAACCGGACCGCCTACATCGCATCCAAGGGAGCTATCGAAGGCCTCACTCGGGCTATGGCCATAGACCTTGCTCCCCACGGAGTTCGGGTCAACGCCGTAGCTCCTGGCCTCATCGCCACCGAGGCGCTACTGGCTGGAATGCCCCAAGCTGATCTCCAAGCCGAGATCCAGCGCTATGTCCCCATCGGCCGGTTTGGAAATCCAGAGGAGATCGCAGCAGCGATCCTGTTCGTTTGCTCTAGTCAGGCCAGTTATCTCAACGGAGCCATTATCCCCGTTGATGCAGGCCTCGGAAGCCGTGAAGCTGGGCCGGCCTGACCGCCCTGCAAGGAGGAGATTACGAGTGATCAGCGTCAACCGTGAAGCCATGAAAACAGTCCGTCTCATACTTGACGAACCCGAGAGGCTCGGTGTTGAGGTAACCCGGCTGGAAAACGGTGCCACGGTGATCGACATGGGGCTCGAGGCCGTCGGAGGGTGGGCTGCGGCGAAGCTCTACACCGTGGTCACCCTTGGAGGTCTCGGAGAGGTCAGTTACGAGTCCTTCGAAGTTGCTGGCCGTGCCCTCACAGCAGTGAGATCGATGATCGATTACCCCATCGAAGGGTGTGTGGCGTCACAAATTGCAGGTTGGCGACTGGAATCGCCCGGAAAGGAGCACGCCGCCATTCTCGCCGGGCCCGGTCGGGCATTGAACAAGGCCTCCCTGGACCACTACTTCGATTGGATCGACTACCGGGATGATCACCACGAAGCGGTTGTCGCCATCCAGGCCTCGGAGCCCCTCCCCCTTTCCATTGTCGAAACCGTTGCGGTTTCCTGCAAAGTGCAACCACGGGACCTCTATATCCTCATAGCGCCCAACCACAGCCTGGTCTGTGCGGTGCAGGTAGCCGCCCGGATAGTTGAACAAACCCTGCATCGCTTGGCCGAAGAGGGTATGGATCTCCGTTGCCTCCGCCATGCCCACGGCTTAGGAGTGGTCCCACCATTGGTCGATGATGACTTGGTTTCGATGGGGCGAATCAATGACAGCCTCCTCTACGGCGGCATAGCCAACATTGTGGTGGAATCCACCGACGAAGCCTGCGAGGCGGTAGTCGACAAGGTGGTCTCTTCGGCATGTGACGCATACGGTCGCCCGTTCATCGAGATTTACGAGGCTGCCGGGCGAGACTTCTACGAGATCCCTATTGACCTGCATTCACCAGCCGAGGTGCACCTCAATAACGTGACCACAGGTCGCACGTTCAGTGCTGGAAGCATCAACAGGGATGTTCTCCGGGCATCATTTTTTGGGTCATGACCGAAACTCTCCTCGGCCTCCAGATCATTCCGACAATGCCGATAGACGAACTCGTTGAGACCGCCAAAATTGCAGAAGACATCGGTTACGACTACTGCATGGTGGCCGATGAGGGCCTGATGAGCGACGTGTACGTCGCCCTCGGTGCCATCGCCCGTTCCACTCAGAGCATGCGCCTAGGAGCAGTCACCAACGGTTACACGCGCCACCCAGCGGTTACAGCCGCCGCTCTCGCCACCGTGAACGAACTCAGTGGAGGTCGAGCCTTTGTGACACTGGTAGCAGGTGGGACCATGGTGCTCGACCCCATGGGAATTGAACGCAGGACTCCTCTTGTCATCATGGACGAGTCCATCGAGATCATGCGAGCCCTTTGGACAGGTCGATCGGTGACCTGGCAGGGCCATCGCTTTTGTCTAGAAAGTGCCCAGTTGAGCGCCGGTCCCCAAGACATCCCCATATGGATGGCCGTGAAGGGGGAGCGGCTGCTCCGACTGGCGGGAGAAAAGGCCGACGGTGTCGTACTAATGGCCCGAGCCGACCTAGCGGACGCCCTTGAACAGGTGGACCTTGCCGGCAACAACCCCACCCGGGCCTATCTGGACCGACTGGCATTTACCCCCCAGATGGTTGAGGAGGCCAAGGAACTCTACGCCTACGCCATCATGGACAGCCCTCAACGGATGCTGGAGAACCTTGGAATCGACCATGGCGCCGCCGAACGCATGCGGGAAGCGTTCGAATCTGGAGGGCCGACAGCTGTTGCTCCATTGGTGACTGAAGACATGGTGGCGGCAGTACAGATCGTCGGCAGCCCGGAGTACTGCCAGGTCGCGCTGGCAGACCTAATCAAACTTCATCAATTTGATGTTTTCCTGATCAACATCATCTCGCCTGGCCTCGAAGCCAATCGGGAACTATTGAGCGACGTGGCTCAAATGATCCACCCGAAGGCGGCTTGAGTTTTCTCCTAGAAAACCGATCAGCTTCCATCGGTCCGGTTAGGAAACCTGCCTCCCGATTGCGTCGTTCACGTGGTGTCAGTTCTTTCAAGGTAGTTGTAGACGGTAAATCGGCTCACGCTCAGGGCATCGGCCACGTCTTCGACTGACTTTCGGAGGGTGAAGGCCCCCCACTCGTTGAGCAGGGCTACCGCTGCCTGTTTCTGGGTGCGGTTCATGGCGTCCCGGCTGATCCCGAGCTCAGTCTCTGCAGCGGTTATCAATACACCTAGAGCGTTGTGCAAGTCCGGTCGACGTAGCCCTCCCACCACCTCTCCCTCCCAGAGAAGAGGCAGGTCAGCGTCGGTTAGCTGGTCGGGTTCGAGGAGGTTGGCACCGATGGCATCGGCGATCGGAGTGAGTGCCGCTATCAGGGGGTGTTTGCGTCTCGACACGCAGTCACGTTAGTCCCAGCTATGACATTGACAAAATGTTGAACGGACGACAGCATGGCGGGGTGTCAGTGACCATTGCGACCTCCCTAGAAGATGCCTGCGCGGCCTTGGCAGTTGAACCCTGTCCCCTCGTTCTGAGTGGCGGTACCGATCTCATGGTCGAGGTCAACCGAGGTAGTCGACGTGTTGGAGACATTGTTGTCGTAAACCGGGTACCAGAACTAGTCGGCTGGCGACGTAAAGGCGACCAACTCAGGTTGGGGGCGGCCGTCACGTTCGCTGAGATCTGTGGGTCTGAACTTGAGTCACTGGTCCCGGCACTCGCTCAGGCCGCCCGCACCGTCGGTTCACCGCAAATCCGTAACGTCGCAACACTTGGTGGCAATATCGCAACTGCCTCACCCGCCGGTGACAGCATCCCTGTCTTGGCCGCCTTGGACGCTGTGTTGGAGCTGCGCTCGGCTGAGGCCACCAGGGAGGTGTCTCTTCGTGACTTCATCACCGGTGTGAAGCAGACCTGCCTGTTGCCGGGGGAACTGATCGAGGCTGTGAGGGTGCCAGTATTGGACGGCCCCCAGGAGTTCTGCAAGGTCGGCACACGCAACGCCATGGTTATCTCTGTCGCATCCCTGGCCATCTTGGCGAATCGTGGTTCTCGCAGGATCACGGTCGGCCTTGGATCTGTCTCGCCGGCGCCCCTACGTGCTTCAGATGCCGAGGACCACATAAGCCCCCACATCAACTGGGATGGTGGGGCCATCCCAGATGAAGCCACCATTGCTCATTTCGCACGTCTCGTTGCTGGTGCTGCTAACCCAATCGACGACCACCGCAGTTCAGCCTTGTACCGGACCCATGCGATCCGGGTACTTGCCCGAAGGGCACTCTCAAGGGTCCTCGGAAGGCTCTCGGCGACATGAGTGCTGACACGTATTCCCTCAAGGTCAACGGTACCGACCGTCAGGTCACCGAGAGCCTTCCGGGCGAAAGCCTCCTAAGGGTGCTGCGTGAGCGCCTCGGCTTCCATGGATCAAAAAATGCCTGCGAAGAAGGCGAGTGTGGATCATGCACCGTGGTGGTCAACGGTCAGACGGTGTGCAGTTGCCTAGTCCTAGCTGAGTCGGTGACAGGCTATGAGATCACCACCATTGAGGGAGTTGCCGATGACGATGGCCTCTCTGATGTGCAACAGGCGTTCATCGATACCGGAGCGGTGCAGTGCGGATTCTGCACACCAGGTCTGGTCATGTCAGTTGGAGCCCTACTTGATTCTGTTCCAGACCCCGACGAACTCGCTGTCAGGGAAGCCATCAGCGGGAACCTGTGCCGTTGCACCGGTTACGGTCGGATCATCGAGGCCGTGAGCCAGACGGTCGACGGTCGCCGTGACGACGGGTCAAGGTCATGACCGGCACCCGGGTCGCCCGACGAACCGGAACAGCACCCCGTATCGGGGAGAGCGCCCGGCGACCCGACGGAGTGCCCAAGGCCACTGGTTCCTTCTCGTTTTCAAGCGACCTGCGGCACGACCGGATGCTCTGGGGCGGCACGCTCAGGTCTCCACACCCATCCGCTCGAATCCGGTCTGTCCAGATCGGTGAAGCTGTTGCGGTTACGGGCGTGCATGCAGTGCTACTCAGCGACGACGTGCCCGGCCAGAAGGTCTTTGGACTCGAACACAGGGACCAGCCGGTACTGGCTGGAGACGTCGTCCGTTACGAGGGTGAGCCAATCGCCATCGTGGCGGCTGACCATCCCGAAGCCGTTCGGACAGCACTCAGGGCGATCGTTGTCGACTACGAGGTACTGACTCCCGTCGTCGACCCGATGACGGTCGAAGAGACCGAATCGATCCACCCCGATGGCAACCTCATTAGACGTATCCACCTCCGTCACGGCAGCCAAGACGTTGTCGGTGATGTACAGGTGGAGGGGACTTACGAGGTCGCAATGCAAGACCAGGCCTTCCTCGGCCCCGAGTCGGGTATGGCGGTGCCGGCTGACGACGGAAGTATCGATCTGTATGTGGCAACCCAGTGGTTGCACTCGGATAGGGATCAGGTTGCTGATTGCATGGGTCTCGACCCCGAGAAGGTGAGGCTCACCCTTGCAGGGGTGGGTGGGGCATTCGGTGCCAGGGAGGACCTAAGCCTTCACGTCCACCTCTGCATGCTGGCGCAACACACGGGTAGGCCGGTGAAGATGGTCTACTCACGCGAGGAGTCATTTCACGGCCACGTGCACAGACATCCGGCACAGATGTGGTATCGCCATCATGCAGACCGAGACGGCACATTGGTCCGGGTCGAAGCCCGTCTGATCCTGGATGGTGGTGCCTACGCCTCGTCGAGCAGTGCCGTAATTGCCAACGCCACCTGCTTTGCGGCAGGTCCCTACCGGGTACCAAGCGCTGAAATCAACGGTGCTGCTGTGCGGACAAACAACCCACCATGTGGGGCGATGCGTGGCTTCGGAGCAGTTCAGACCTGCTTCGCACATGAAGCCCAGATGGACCGGCTGGCGAAGGCCCTAGGGATGGATCCGGTCGAATTGCGGCTCCACAACGCCTTGGTTCCTGGTGACAAGTTGCTGACAGGCCAAACCATCACTGGCACAGCGCCGGTCGCCGAAGTGATACGGACCTGTGCGGAGCATCCATCCGCTGCGGCCATTGCCACAGATCCCCTGGAGCTTCCCGGTGGAACTGGCCGAACAGCAGATCCGGGACATGTAGTACGGGGCGAAGCATTGGCACTCGGCTTCAAGAACCTGATGTTCTCCGAGGGCTTTGACGATTCCAGCGAGGCCTCCTGTCGACTGTTGGACGGCGTGGCAACGATTACCAGTGCATGTGCCGAGGTGGGTCAGGGGTTTGTCACGGTCGTACAGCAGATCGTGCGAGAGGTCCTGGGCGTGGACGAGGTCGTGTTGTTGCAGGCATCCACGGCCGACGTCGGCTCTGCCGGTTCTACATCAGCCAGCCGGCAGACCTGGATGTCAGGTGGCGCAGTCCAGGAGGCCTGTGGGCAGGTACGCGTCCAGTTGCTTGAGCGACTTGCAACACAATGCGGAGTCGACACCGATGACCTCGTCTTGGCAGATGGGCAGATCGTGTCCCTTTCGGGTGGCCTGGAGGTGGACCTCGCTGTGGCCACAGAAGAACCAGTTGAGGCCAGTGTGGTATTCAGGCATGCGCCAACATGGCCGCTCGATGAACACGGTCAGGGTAGTGCGCACGTCGCATTCGCGTTCTCAGCCCACAGGGCGATCGTCGACGTGGATACCGAGTTGGGTCTGGTCAAAGTCGTCGAGTTGACTACATCACAGGACGTGGGACGGGTGCTAAACCCGATGCAGGTGGTTGGTCAGCTTGAAGGTGGTGCTGCCCAGGGTGTCGGCCTAGCAGTCATGGAGGAGGTCCTAGTAACAGATGGGCGGATCCGCAACGCGTCTTTCACTGACTACCTGGTTCCGACGGCACTGGACATGCCTCCTGTGGAGATCGCAGCCCTGATCGAGCAGGCTGAACCGGGTGCACCCTTTGGTGCCAAGGGCATAGGTGAAGCACCAGCCATCTCCTCCACTGCGGCGGTTGCGGCTGCCATCCGCAATGCCACTGGACTGAACCTTCCGAGGGTGCCGGTAAGGCCAGTCGACATCGTGTTCCCGGAAGGTGCGACGTGAATCATCCCCACGGGGGCCTTCGCATCGACGGTGACCGTCTGATGCGACGCATCACGGAACTGGCTGCAATCGGCTCTATCGACGGTGGTGGCTCCAGCAGGTTGGCTCTCACCGATGAGGACCGCGAGGGCCGCGATCTGGTCGCCACATGGATGTACGACCTGGGCCTCGAGGTCCGAATAGACGGAATCGGCAATGTGGTAGCAACCCGCGCTGGCCGCATCGACGGCCCAGCGGTCATGACCGGTAGTCACATAGATACCGTTCGCTCAGGCGGGCGATACGACGGGAACCTGGGGGTGCTGGCAGGCCTCGAGGCAATCGAGACTCTCATCGATGCAGGTGTCGAGACGCAGCATCCGATGGCCGTGGCCTTCTTCACCGACGAAGAGGGAGCCAGGTTTCCACCTGACATGCTCGGCAGCCTCGTCTACGTAGGTGGCCTCGGCCTCGAGGAGGCCCTTGACATAGAAGGAATCGACGGGTCCATCGTCGGAGACGAACTTGACCGGATCGGCTATAGGGGAACCAACCCCTGTCCGGGCCCCGCTCCCCGTGCCTTTGTAGAACTGCACATCGAACAGGGCCCGGTACTAGAAGCAGAGGGTCACGCTATTGGAGCCGTAACCGGAGTCCAGGGCATCTCGTGGACAGAGTTCACGATCACAGGCCAGGCCAACCACGCTGGGACCACACCCATGGTCCTGCGCCATGACGCCGGCTATGCGGCCGCGGCCCTTGCCACCCATGTGCGCGACATCGCCACAATGATGGAAGGTCGGCAGGTGGCTACGGTCGGTCGACTCGACCTGCAACCCAACCTCGTGAACGTCGTGGCTGGCAAAGCGATCCTCACCGTTGACCTTCGCAACACAGACGAAGCGCTACTGCTTGCTGCCGAGGCTGACCTAACCACCTTCGTAGACGGATTGGCCGATGCCGAGGGTGTCAAGGTCGAGACCCGCACCCTTGCACGTTTCGAGCCAGTCGTATTCAACGATTCGGTGGTTGAAACGGTGGCCCGCACAGCGGAACGGCTTGGACATTCCGTGTCACGGATGCCCTCCGGTGCCGGGCACGATGCCCAGATGATGGCCCGCGTCTGCCCCACGGGCATGGTGTTCGTGCCTAGTCGGGACGGCATCAGCCACAACCCTGCTGAACATACCGACCCCGAGGACCTGGTTGCAGGGGGCGATGTCTTACTGCAGACCCTGCTAGCACTCGATCACGATGCCCTCGATGAGGGAGAAACCACATGAGCCGCATCCTCACCGTGGGAGCTGCACAGACCGGGCCCATCCAGCGAGAAGACTCCCGTGCCGATGTGGTCGAGCGACTCATTGCCCTACTAAGACAGGGGGCTGACACTGGCTGCGACTTGGTCGTATTCCCCGAGTTGGCTCTCACGACATTCTTCCCGCGCTGGTGGGTGGACGACCGTGCGGAGTTCGACCACTTCTTTGAGACGGAAATGCCTGGCGCAGAGACAAGGCCGCTCTTTGACGAGGCGGCCCGCCTGAGTGTCGGCTTCCACCTGGGCTATGCCGAGTTGACACCTGACGGTCACCACTACAACACAGCCATCCTGGTTGAGAGCGACGGTTCGATAGTCGGCCACTACCGAAAAGTGCACCTTCCAGGCCATCACGAACATGAGCCCTGGCGAGAATTCCAGCACCTAGAGCGCTACTACTTCGAACCCGGTGACAGGTTCAGTGTGTTCGGTGCCTTCGGTGGCATTGTCGGCATGGCCATCTGTAACGATCGTCGCTGGCCGGAGACCTACAGAGTGCTCGGCCTGCAGGGCTGTGAGATGGCGCTGATCGGCTATAACACGCCCGTCCACTACCCCCCGGACCCGACCCAGGACGTTCTCCAGGGGTTCCACAACGGCCTAGTGCTGCAGTCCGGTGCCTACCAGAACGGAATGTGGGTTGTGGGCGTGGCCAAGGCCGGCGAAGAGGAGGGGTGTCTACTACTTGGTGAGAGCTCGATCGTTGCACCATCGGGTGAAGTCCGGGCCCGGTGCACGACCGATGGTGACGAGTTGGTCGTCGCCGAGTGCGACCTGGACATTTGCTCCAACTACAAGGACACGTTGTTCAACTTCGGCTACTACCGCAGGCCTGAGGCCTACAGTCTTATCACCGGCCAGGCGGGCGTGGATGTGCCAGACGACGTCGTTGAAGTCCTTGGTCAGGATGACGAGGTCGGAGGCACATGACTACCTTTGTCTTGAACGGCTCCAGTGTCGAGACAGGTTCCGGGCACCCCCACCTGCTGGCCGCCCTACGTGATGAACTTGGTATCACGTCTCCTAAGGACGGCTGCTCCCCATCCGGCCAGTGCGGCTGTTGCACAGTGCTGGTCGACGGTAGGGCAAGGGTGGCCTGCCAGACATCCATGGAGAAAGTCGAGGGAGCTTCGGTCACCACAGCCGAAGGCCTTGGACAAGCCGAACGCGTTCGATTCTCGGCTGCCTTTGCTGCATACGGAGCCCTGCAGTGTGGTTTTTGCACTCCCGGGATCGTGATGCGGACCAAGGCACTCATAGACAGAAAGGGCGATGCCCTTACCAGGGACGAAGTGGCTCGCCACCTGGGTGGACACCTGTGCAGGTGCACCGGCTACGTGAAGATCTTGGAGGCAGTAGAGGCAGTGGCAGCCGGTGAGATACCCGTCTCCGTTGCATGTGGCGGTGTTGGTACCAGCGGAACGAAGTACCAAGCAGAAGAGCTGAGCCTCGGCGACAAGTTGTTTATCGACGACATGGCTCCGGAGGGACTACTCCACGCAGCACTGCACCTCACCGATCATGCCCGCGCCGACGTGGTCCGGATCGACAAGACGACAGCAGAGGCAGTCGAGGGGGTGCAGGCGGTGCTAACCGCAGCGGATGTGCCCGGGGAACTACGGGTGGGGATCATCCACACCGACTGGCCGATACTCGTCCCCGAGGGCGGACGCACCTCATATCTGGGTGACGTGCTGGCTGTTGTCGTGGCAGACGACAGGGAGACCGCTCGCAGGGCAGCTGCGATGGTCGAAGTCGACTACAACCCCCTGGAGGTCTTTAGTGATCCAGTCCTTGCAGCGGCATCTGATGACGATGCCGTGTGGGGGCTCGACGGAAACATCCTCTCCGTCTCCCAGTACTCACGCGGAGACGTCAAGACGGCTCTGGCAGGGTCCGAGCACATCGTGGACGAGGTGTTCCAGACCCAACGAATCGAACATGCCTTCGTGGAGCCCGAGTCCACCCTGGCCACACCTACGGACGGTGGGGGCCTGCACATCTGGTCTGGCGGCCAGGGAGTGTGGGATGACAGGAATCAGATCGCCTCCATGCTCGGAATCGACAGCGACATGGTCACCGTTGAGTTGGTCAGCAACGGTGGCGCCTTTGGAGGCAAGGAGGACATGTCCAATCAGGCCCAGACCGCACTGGCCGCGCAGCTCCTCGGTAAGCCGGTCAGATGCACGCTCTCTCGTGAGGAGTCACTCCTCGTACACCCCAAGCGGCACCCGATTCGGATGGCGTACCGCGCCGGCTGTGACTCTGATGGCTACCTGACCGCGCTGTGGGTCCGAATGATCGGTGACTCCGGGCCCTATGCCTCAGTGGGCATGAAGGTCTTGGAGCGTGCCGCCGGTCATGCCAGTGGCCCCTACGTGGTACCGGAGATAGACGTTGAGGCCACCGCGGTTCGGACCAACAACCCGGTGTGCGGGGCATTTCGTGGCTTTGGTGCCAACCAGGCACAGTTCGCCATGGAGGGGGTCATGGACCGCCTGGCGCACAAGGTCGGCATCTCCGGTTGGGAGATCCGCAACCGGAACATCGTCGGGCCCGGGGCCATCTGGGGCCCTGGCCAGATCATGGATAACGGTTCCCTTGGGGCGCGTGCCTGTCTCGACGAGGTGAAGGAGGCCTACGACGCTGCCCTAGCATCGGGAAGGCCCGTAGGTCTGGCGCTGGGGTTGAAGAACTCTGGTCTGGGTAATGGCTTCAACGAGGTGGCGCGTGCGATAGTCCGCTTTCGTGAGGACGGGGTCGTGGAGGTGCGCCACTGCTGGACCGAGATGGGTCAGGGCGTGCATACCGTCGCCGTTCAGGTCGCTGTAGAGGAACTGGGTGTGGACCCGGCCCGGATAGAGGTGATGGTTGACACGACACGCGAGTTAGGTGCTGGACAGACCACAGGTAGTCGGGGGACATTGATGGGGGCCGGGTCGGTCGGCGATGCCTGTCGGAAGGCAGTGGCTGATGGCTGCAGGACTGGCGTCGACTATGAGGGCGAGTACCGGGTGGACTGGACAGACTCGATGGAAGATGGCCTCGAGAACCCTTTGATCCACTCCACCTTCGGGTATGCCGCACAGCTCGTGACACTTGATCCTGAGACTGGTGATGTCGAGAAGGTGGTAGCTGCACATGACGTTGGTCGGGCTGTGAACCCGATGCTCTGTGAGGGACAGGTCCAAGGTGCTGTGCACATGGGCCTCGGCTACGCGCTCAGCGAGGGCTTCCCCACTGATGATGAGGCGAGGCCCACCAACAGGACACTACGCAGTCTCGGGATCATCAGGCCCAAGGACATGCCCCCCGTCGAGGTACGCCTTGTCGAGGTTCCCCAGCCCGACTCTCCCTACGGGATCAAAGGGATCGGCGAGATCGGCCTGGTGCCGACCGCCGGAGCTGTCGCAGCCGCCCTCCATGAATACGACGGACAGTGGCGGAGTGAACTCCCGATGAATGAGCCCGGTCAACGTGAGGCCTGGGCGGCATGGGACGGCCGATGAATGTCTCGTCCAACACAACTCCGGGCCTTGTCTGCGCCCACCACCACCTCTACTCCACCCTTGCCCGGGGCATGCCTGCACCACAGCGGATGCCGGCCGGATTCACTGAGATCCTGGAACTAGTTTGGTGGCGCCTAGATCGGGCCCTCGATCTCGAGGGCATCCGCTGGTCGGCGATGCTCGGTGCTCTCGAGGCACTTGAGCGGGGCTGCACCGCGATCATCGACCATCATGAGTCACCGGAAGCGATCGACGGTTCGCTGAGTGTGATCGCCGAGGCCTGTGCAGAAGTTGGAGTGAGGGTCGACTGTGCGTACGGGGTGACGGACCGCCATGGACCAGAGGGGGCCCTTCGAGGCATTGCTGAAAACAGGAGGTATCTGCGCGACGGTGGCCGGGGGAGGGTCGGTGTGCATGCTGCATTCACGTGCACTGACGAGACTCTGGAAGCTGTAGCTGAGCTGGCAGGGGAACTGGGTGTGGGTGTTCACATCCACGTGGCAGAGGGTGAGGCTGATTCCGGTGCAGCAGACCGGCTGCGCCACTTGGCTACCGACGACTGGCTGATCGTGCACGGAGTGCATTTGGCCGATGACCACGGGCTGGCTGGAACCATCGTGCACAACCCCAGGTCCAACATGAACAACTCCGTTGGCTACTCCAGGCCAGTCCGCTTTTCCAACCCAGTAGCACTGGGCACTGACGGCATCGGTGCCGACATGCTTGAGGAGTTCCGCCTGGCCTACGTACGCCACCGTGAATACGATGTGACAGCGTCACCAGAGGTTGCCTGGTCCTATCTGGCCACTGGCTGGGACCTGTTCCCCGAGGCGCTAGATGACCAGGTCACCTGGACCCATGACCCGATGGATCCGTGGCACCTTGCCTTCTCACCGGGGGTTAGTCCCCAGGAGGTCGAGGTGGAGGGAGAGCTGGTCTGGGCCGATGGCGCACCTGTCCGTGTGGATGCAGACGAGATCCGTACGAGGGCTGCCGAGGAGGCCGTCCGACTGCACGCCCGACTGGAGGAAATGTGAGAAGAGAAATGCTGTCCGCTAACATTGAGGGAGCAACCTGATGACGAGACTCGCCATCTATCTGCAGGACGCCCACACGATCACCGAAGCGATCGAGCACACCCGCTACGCGGAGTCCCGGGGTTTTGAGGCAGTGTGGCAGGCCGACTCGCGGCTTGTTCGCGATGCCGTCGTTCCCATGGCAGCGTTCGGAGCCTGTACGGACACGATCAAGATCGGCTCGGGCGTGGTCGATTGTTGGACCCGCAACCCGGCGCGCCTTGCATCCACCTTTGCGACCCTCGACGACCTCGCACCCGGAAGGGTGATTCTCGGTGTCGGTGCTTGGTGGGAGCCGTTGGCCAGCAAGGTGGGTATCAACCGTAAACGGCCCCTCGGGGTCATGCGCGAGGTCGTGACGACGGTGCGGGCCCTGCTGGCCGACGAGAACGTCACCTTCGATGGCGATTACGTGCATCTTGATGGGGTTGAACTGGACTACGTGTACCAGGAGCGCCGACCCAAGGACGTTCCCATCTACATCGGTGCAACCGGAATGAAGATGATGGAACTGACCGGTGAGATTGCTGACGGGGTAGTCCTGAACTACCTGGTCTCGCCCGGTTACAACAAGCAGGCGATGCAGCACCTGGAGATCGGTGCAGAACGAGTCGGCCGCTCGGTCGATGATCTGGACCGCCCGCAACTGGTGGTCTGTTCGGTTGCCGAAACGCGTGGGGAAGCCCTCGACGGCGCCCGCCTCATGGTTACCCAGTATCTGGGCCAGCAGCCCCACATCATGAAGGCCTCTGGCGTTCCCGAGTCTCTCCTCGAAGAGGTCGGGAAGATCCTGACCTGGCCAGCCACACATGAGCAGGTAGAGGCCGCATCCAAGCTGGTTCCCGACGACATTGTGCAGATGATCTGCGCGGCCGGAACTCCGGACGAATGCAGGGAGAAGGTGGCCCAGTACATGGCCGACGGCTGCACCTGCCCGATCCTCTACCCGCTCGGCCCTGACGTGAAACTGATGGTCGACACGTTCGCTGACTGGACCCCGTGAGAGGATCGCCCACATGTCCCGCCTGGTAGTGCGAGGTGCCCGCAATTCGGGCGACATTGCCGTTGAGGACGGCCGTATCACAGCGGTCGGATCCGTCGAGGCACGACCAGGAGACGAGGTCCTGAGATGTGATGGCGACATCGTCACCGCCGGCCTCGTCAACACGCACCATCACCTCTACCAGTGGATGACGCGTGGTCGCGCCGATGGATGCAATCTCTTCGACTGGTTAGTCCACCTCTACCCCGTGTGGGGTCGGCTGTCTGTCGATGACGTGAGGGCCGCCGCCATGGTCGGCCTGGGGGAGTTGGCCGCAACAGGGTGCACGACGGCATCGGACCACCACTACCTGGTTCCCGGGGGTGATGATGAGGTTTTCGATGCGATCGTTGATGCCGCCCATGAAGTAGGGATCAGGCTTTACCTCTCGCGGGGCTCCATGGATCTAGGTGAGAGCCGTGGCGGCCTTCCACCCGACCACGTGGTCGAGGATATTGACGCCATTCTGGCATCAACCGAGTCGGTCATCTCACGCCATCATGACGGAGAGATGGTCCACGTGGTCGTTGCCCCCTGCAGCCCCTTTTCTGTAACCACGGACCTGATGGTCCAGTCCGCCGAGTTGGCGAGACGCCATGGCCTGCGCCTCCACACACACCTGTGTGAGACAGTCGAGGAGCAGGCCCACTGCCTGGAACGGTTCGGCCGACGACCCGTCGAGATGCTTGACGAATGGGGTTGGGTCGGTGACGACGTCTGGCTGGCACACGGCATCCACATCGACGATGACGAAATGACAGTTCTGGGGGCAGCTGGCACCGGAATCGCCCACTGCCCCTCGTCCAACGCCCGGATAGCAGCAGGCATGTGCCGAGTCACCGACCTGCAGGCTGCAGGATGCCCGGTTGGTCTGGGAGTGGATGGGGTCGCATCCAATGAGGTGGGCGGCCTGTTCCCCGAACTCCGCCAGGCGCTTTACACGGCCCGACTGCGCGAACTGCGGCCCGACGCACTCATGCCTGTCGACGTCGTGGACATGGCTACCAGGGGCGGTGCCGGGTGTCTCGGCCTCGATGACGTAGGCCGGCTTGAACCGGGGAGCCGTGCCGACCTGGCGGTCTGGCCCGGCGATGACCTAGGAGACATCGCCGACCCGTTAGCCGGCCTCGTCCTGGGACCCAACCGCAGTGCCCGTCACGTGCTCGTGGGAGGAAACCCCGTCGTGACTGACGGAGAAGTGAACGGCATCGACCTGTCAGCCGCCCATACCGAGTTGGCCCGGCGCTCGCGCCGACTCTGGGAAGGAACCTGAGTCAACTTTCGCGGTCTACCCGAAAGAGGACCATCCAGTAGGTGGGTCAGGTGGGTGGTTCGGCAGGTCCGAACAGGGGTATCTTGCCCGTGATAGCCCCCCAGCGCCGGGTGCCGTACTCGAAGTGCCACCATTCGCCTTCGAAGACCACGAAGCCTGCGGCGTTCATCGACCAGAAAAGGAGGCGCCTAACGTCACGGTCGGGGCCAGAAACGTCTTCAAGGGCTGAAGAACCTGCCAGCGGAGACATGTCGTCGAATCCGGTACCAGGGGCGAGTGCGACGCCGTCGTGCGTGAGGGTGAGGTCGACGGCACCCCCTGTCAAGTGTGGTGGCGGCTGTTGCGGATCCCGACCGGGTTCGGCGAAGAGCCAAGTAGGTACTGCCGGATCGGCAACTGCCGCCTCATACAGTTCAATCTGCAGGTCAAGCGGCCTCCATGCATCGAACACGGCCAGGCCCCAGTTGTCGGGTAGGGCGTCGGCAACATCGACCAGCCGGCCTGCGACCGATCGCCGCAGCAAACACCGATCGCGAGCGTTGGTCCATCCGGCCTTGCGGTAGTTGTGCAACAACAGGATTCGCTCGTGGGAGACCTCGACCATGGCTTCGTCTACCGGGTGAGTCACCGGTGGTGTATCGGGGTCACTGAGGCTGGGCAGGGGTCGGGCCTCAGGGACCTCGGCCCCGTGTTCGGTCAGAACCTGTGGTGCTGGCCGGGTGAGACAGGGTTCGTTGAACCGGGGGGTCATCACTGCTCCATTACCTGTGCGGTCACCTCAAGCAACTCGCAGCCGTTGTCCACGTCGTAGACGGGGATCTTGAACTCGCTGATCCCGTGGGTCTCTATCAGCTGGCCGAGTTCGATAGAGCATTCTTCCACCGTGCCACTAACCACGAACGGCAGCACCCATTCGTCTGGAACCAACCGGGCGGCCGCTTCAAGGCCATCGGCCATTGCCGACCTGATAGCGACGACATCGGCATCTTCAATACCCAACGCCTCCCTGACGTCGGGTGGCGAGTCGACCAGGCGATAGGTCATGTGGGGTCTGACCGCTTCGAGCGACCGTTCGTCTGTCACGATCATTGTGGAATAGCAGATCTCCGGCTGGTTCCCGGTTCGCTCTGAACCTCTCCTGATTCGCTCCACGTAGGTACCCAGGGAAGGTTTGTGGATGAAGTCCAGCAGGACCCCATCAGCCACCGCTCCACCGAGGTCCAACATCTTGGGGCCCCTTCCGGCCAACCAGATCTGGATGCCGGGACGGCTGTATTCGAGACGGGCCGATCGAAGTGAGAACCCCGGGCCTTCCATGTCGACGGTTTCACCTGCGAACAGGTTGCGGCAGGCCGCGATTGCCTGTCGGACGGTCTCAAGTGGTCGGTCCCTCGAGATGGCGAGTGGGTCCAAAGTTAGGCTGCCACCGGCCCCTAGGCCCAGGAAGGCCCGACCATTGGACATCTCGTCGAGGCTGGCTATCGCAGCGGCGGTCTGACCCGGGTGCCGTGTGTAGGCATTGGTTATGCCCGGGCCTACCTCCAGTCGGCTCGTTGCGAGCAGGATCGCGGTCATGGTGACGTACACATCGCGGGTGGCTAGCCCCTCGTCGTAGACCCAGCAGCGTCCGAACCCCAACTCCTCGGCAGTGACCGCCAGATTTACCATCGTCTCTGCGGGTGCCTCTGGGATCAGATTGAGGCTTGTTCTCGTCATCTCTGTACTCATCTGCCCCGACATCTGGCTCAACTGCTCCGATCCAGCCATGTCAGAACAGCCTCGAGTACACCGCCCCCGACAGAAAGGGCCTTGTCTGAAATCTCCCACATGTCCGCCCCACCGTCTGTTCTCGTTCCGCGTGGGTCTACGTCACCGATCTTCATTCCGGCTATAACCGTCGATCCGTCTGCAATCAGGCCGCGTACGGCCCCGTCAAGGTTCGTCACTACCTCAACGCCCGACACCTGTCCCAGTACGGCGTCTGCTTCCACGGTGTCACCGATTCCGACATCCCAGACGACCGTTCCGTGGGTTGGTGCCCTTAGCACCCGCTCAGAACTCTGACCCCCGATCTCGCCGGGAATCCCGGTGTCAGCTGCTGCGGACCCCTGCCAGATGACCCGACCCAGGTGGGGGCCACGGAGCGTCTCTACTACGGCGTGGCAGTCACTTCCGGCGACAAACCCCGGACCCAGGGCGACTACGAGGGAGGCATCACTGATAGTGGTGTCAAGGGCATGTTTGGCCAGCCTGGCATCGATCACGACTGATCGTGGGATGTCCGGGAGTTCCGGGCTGACCAGCACCGGTATCACCCCCGTAGCTGCGGTGGCCAGCACCTCAGTGGGCTGATCGACTCGACGTGCCATGAGGCCATCGATGGTGGTCTCCCCGTCGGTGACCGCCGTTGAGAGTGCCACGGTACGCCGGACGGCAAGGGGGCTTTCTAGTTCGCACACGGCAACCGGAAACCCTGCCCGGTGGAGTCGCAGAGCGGCCCCGGTGCCTAGGTCGCCACCCCCACGTAGAAGGCAGAGGTGCTCCCCGAACAGCAAACTGTTAAATCGCCACGTTCTGGCCCAGAACCACGTTGCCATATGCGGCCAGAGCCTCTCTGGCGGAGTCTGGTCGGTGGTAGCTGGTGACTAGCGACATTGCCCTCGAACCCCACTTTCGCGCAGGTTGTTGTGGGCTCTCCCGTGGATACGCCAGGCGGTTGAGCAGATGATCCAGTATGTGGTTCTGACGATAGCACTGGTCCATGGAATCCCACGGGCCACAGTGGGACGGACGCTTTCAGACGATCCTCGTTGAGATGCCCGCGCGTTGGAACACCTTGCGTGCCGTGTCCTTAGCTCGGGCAATGGCTGCTTTTTCATCGACTGTCGTCATCGTTCGGTCGCGGATTAGGAGCCGACCGTCGACCATCACGTGGACCACATCTCGGGGGGATGCGCAGTAGACAAGGGCTGACGGAACCCGGTGGACTGGTCCGGTGAACGGGGTCTCCAGATCGACGATCACCAGATCGGCCTTCATCCCCGGTTGGATTGAACCAAGGTCGCTGGGGCGACCCATTGCCGCCGCTCCACCCTTGCAAGCCATCGCCAGGACCTCCTCTGGTTGGAGGACCGTCGCGTCGAGGCGGTCTACTTTCTGTAAGAGCACGGTTGCCTTGCAGGCTTCAAACATGTCCTGGCGGTTGTTACTGCCCGGCCCATCGCTGGCTAGAGCGACTGTGATGCCCAGATCTAGCATTTCTCGGATCCTTGCGACACCAGACGCCAGGTACATGTTGGAGACTGGACAGTGGATGACCATGGCTCCACTCTGTGCAATCAGGTTCAGTTCCGTGTCGTCCAACCAGACCGAGTGGGCCAACTGTAGGTCAGGGCCTAGCACACCCAGAGAATCCAGCCAGTTGACGTGTCGCAGGCCCCGCTCCTCCAAATTCATCTCTACTTCAATAGCCGTTTCGGCACAGTGCAGGTGGGTGGATCCACCCCACGACCGACATGCCGCCACCGTCGAGCCCATAGCCTCATCTGAACAACCCCATGGAATGAGTGGAGCTAGCCCCACCCTGATCCTGTCGTCCATGGCGGCGTTCCAAGTTGCCTTCACTGGCTCGATCCGTTCCAGCACCATGTCGGCTGATTCGGTCAGGGGCGGATAGTAGTTGCGGTCAGCCCACCCACTAGCCAGCATGAACCTGACTCCCACCTCGGCCGCAGCACGGCAGATGGCGTCGTCGATACCCGGAGCACCATGGATGTACTGATGGTCGACTACAGATGTTGCTCCACCGCGCAGGTTTTCAATCATGCCGAGTGTGGCCGCCGCGTGTGCCGCCTCTGCATCCAACTCGGTTGCCCCCGGCCAGATACAGTCTCGCAGCCAGTCCAACAACGGCTTGTCATCAGCCAGACCTCTGAAGAGGGTCTGGAACAGGTGGGTGTGGCCGTTGACCATCCCCGGCATCACTGCCCCACCTGTGGCATCCAGAAGCAGGTCGGTCGAGTTCAGCAGATGGGCCGGGGGCTCGCCTGAGCCCATATCGGCAATCAGGTCATCGTCAATTAGGACCCAACCCGGATCGAGGATCGTCCCGTCGTCGTCAACGGTTACAACGGCACCTCCGGTTACCAGCGTTGTGACCATCGGTGATTCCGGGTTGTTTCGCAGTGGGTCATCTCCAACTCACAGGAGATCAGATGCTCGTCCTGATAGTGGGAAACGATCCCGAGGCTCATAGCCGGCAACGCTAGCCCGGCGTTCCTCCTAAGCCTGCTCCGACTAGCGTTCGACCCTATGGGGTCGAGGCAAATCAATCCAGTCGGAATTGCCCCACCTGCTGCAAACTATGCCCATGGCGTGTTGACGGAATCGTCCTGTCGCATGCTCCACACCTCAGGGATATTGCCGATCCGACCGGATGGCTCTGTTCCCGTGGACCTGGCCGGACAGGTGACCACCGTGTGGTCCAATATCGCGGTGATCCTGGACGAGGCGTTGATGAGTTACGACGACATTGTCTCAGTGACCACTTATGTGGTTGTTGGCGAGGACCTGGGCACTGTCATGGCGGCACGTGACAGTGCTCTCGGCGGGAGCATGGTGGCCTCAACCCTGGTGTATGTGCCTGAGCTGGCCCAGCCGGCCTGGAAAGTTGAGGTGGCGGTGGTGGCAGTCGCCTGAGGGCCGCTACTGGAGATCAGGCCTCCACTGAGATGGCGTCGTGCCAGCGTCCAATTGCACGCTTCTGGACCCAACCGAAAAAGCCGAAGACCACCACCCCGAGTAGCGAAGAAAGGATCACTGATGCCAGCAACTCTTCTCCTTGGAGCCTGCTGGCATGGCGTCGCAGGAGCTGTCCAATACCGGCGTCGCCCTTGCCGAAGAAGAAGTCGCCGACGATTGCGCCGATGACTGACAGGCCCGCTGAGATTCGGAGACCCGCAAAGACTGCCGGTAGGGCGGCTGGGAACATCAGTTTTTTGAGTCGTGTCACCCTGCTTGCGTGGTGGAGGGTGAACAAGTCGTGCGCTCCCTGTTCAGCTGAGTGCAGTCCAAAAAGCGTATTCACGATGATTGGGAACAGTGAGATCATGACGCAGACCACGACCCGGGACAGCGCTCCTGTGCCGAACCAGAAGGAGATAAGCGGAACGACTGCCAGAATAGGAATGGCCTGGAGGGTCACCATGTATGGAAAAATTGCCTTCTCGACAGTCTTGGCCTGGCTCATGAGAGTCGCCAGCGTGAAGCCGATCGAGATGGCGATGGCCAGGCCGATCAGAGCAATCTTGGTACTGGACCAGAGGGCCAGGAGTTCCTCGGTTCTGTTGTCTGAGTCAAGGAACCCCACCTCGATCACCTGGTGGATAGGACGCAGGAGAAAGCGGCGGCTTTCCTCGAGCACAAGGTACGAGATGCAGTACCAGAGGCCAACGAGGGCAAGCCCGAGTGCGATGGGAGGAAGGGTGGCCCTGGCGACATGCTCTGAGCGGCTCATTTCAGCAGTTGGCGTGCTGCCAGTCTTCATGAGTGCGACCCCCTCAATTCCACCGATATCTTCCCGCTCAACTCCGCAAAGGCCGGGTCGAACCTGAGGTTCGGTTCGCGTGGGTAGTCGAACGGAACATCGAACTCTGCGACTATTTGGCCTGGCCGGGCGGACATGACGAGAACCTTTGTCGACAGGAATACCGCCTCGCTGATTGAGTGGGTGATGAAGAGGCCCGCAAACCCCTCCTGGAGAAAGAGATGTTGTGTCTCGCTGTTCAGATGCTCGCGTGTGATCTCGTCGACAGCACCAAAGGGTTCATCAAAGAGAAACACCGGTGGCTTGAGCGTCAGCGACCTTGCGATGGAGCACCGCATCTTCATGCCGCCCGAGAGTGATTTGGGGTAGTGGTCCTCGAAGCCTTTCAGGCCGACGAGGTCGATCGCTTCCTGGGCCGCATGCTTGCGTTCGGCAACCGGTACGTCTTTTAGTTCGCTGAATAGCTCGACGTTGGCTCGTACCGTTCGCCACTGCAGGAGCGTGGCATCCTGGAAGACATATCCGAGGTGGTCCCGATCTACCGACACGGAACCACTAGTCGGCTCAAGGAGTCCTGATGCAATTTTGAGCAGGGTTGATTTGCCGCATCCCGATGGACCAACAACTGTGACGAACTCGCCCTTATCTACCGTGAAGGAGATGTCACGGAGAGCTTCAGTACCGTCAGGGAAGATCATCCCGATCTTGTCGAATGCTAGGCATCCGTCGGTTACTACACGGTTAGTTGTTACCACTCGTTCCTCCGCTGTGAGTTTCTAGCAACTGGTGGTCTACTCAGGGTTTGATCCTGAATCGGTAACGATAGCCACAACTGTGCACCGAGTCGAAACGGGCCTGGACCCAGTCCGGCCACGACTGGGCAGCCTGCGTCCGCCCCTCCTATGTTGACCCGCATGCGCACCGGAGTTTTTTTGTTTGGCGGGGTCGAAATGGATGACGCAGGTCCCGGTTCTCCTATGCCGACCGACAGGCGCTATGGCCCTGAGGTGGTCTGGGAGGCGACTGAGCGGATAATCGACACGGCGGTGCGCTGCGAGGATCTTGGCTACGACTCCTTCTGGCTGACCGAGCACCACTTCCAATATGAGGGCTATGAGGTCGTACCAAACGGCATCCTCTTGGGTGCGGTGATAGCCGAACGCACCGAGCGCATCGGAATCGGAATGGCCTTCAACGTCGTCACCCAGTGGCATCCCCTGCGGTTAGCAGAGGACTTCGCCACGCTCCACAACATTTCTGGCGGAAGGGCGATCCTAGGTGTGGGTAGGGGTACGGTCCCGCGGGAGGCAGAGGTGCTGGGTACGAAGATCGGGAGCTTTGACAACCCCGAGCAGGTCGAGGCCGACAGGCTCAACAGGATTCAGTTCGACGAGGCCATGCAGGTAATCAACTTGGCTTTGAAAGAGGAGCGGTTCTCATTCCACGGAGAGTTTTACGACTTCCCACCACAAGGCATCCCTGACCGGGGCGGTTTCGTCGAGGAACTCACCCTTGTGCCACAGCCCATCTACCCATTTGAGACATGGCAGGCGGTCACGTCACCTCCGACGTTGGAACAAGTGCCCCGCTGGGGGTGGGGTGGGGTTTTTTGGAATAACCATCCGACGTTTACGAAACAGAAGTGGGACCGGTTCGGTGAGATCTGGGAGGAGGCCCATGGTCGGGCCCTCGAGCGGGGAGAACAGCGGATGCTGGTGCGGTGCGTGCACGTGGCGGACACCTACGAGCAGGCGATCGAGGAGGTCCGTCCCGGTCATGACGAGATGTGGAAGTTCCTTGGGCCCTACGGCTGGAGCAAGGGGTACATGGGGGAGGACGGTAGGCCGGCGGCACCAGGCCTGATCCCAACCCTGGAGGAATCCATTGACCAAAGGATTTGCTTGGTCGGCACCGCCGATGACGTGGGAGAGCAGATCGAGTGGTATCGGGACCTGCTCGGTGTCGAGAATCTGATGCTGTTTCCGATGATGCCAGGTGATTCCTACGGCGCGGTTGACGATCAGTTGAGCCGGCTGGCCACTGATGTCCTACCTAGGTTCCCCTGACCACACCGGACTAGGACTGACCAAGGGTGAGAAAGTGGCAGATGCAGAGGTAATCGTCGTTGGTGGGGGGCACAACGGCCTCATCTGTGGTGCGTATCTCTCCCGGGCCGGGGTCGATACCCTCTTGTTGGAATCGAGGCCTGAGGTCGGTGGATGTACCTCTACTGTCAATGACCTTGGTGCACGTTTCAACATTTGCCACTGTGAGCACACTCTCATCAGGGCCATGCCGATTGCCGACGAACTCGGCCTTGCTGACCATGGCCTTTGCTACGTGGAGCCCGACGCCGGTGCTGTTTTTGCTTTCCACGATGGTGCCGAGCCATGGGTCGTATTTCCGGATGCGGAGCAGACCGTCGAAGGCCTGGCAGCCTCCTATCCGCATCAGGTGGATGCCTATCGCAGGTACCTGCTCGACGCCATGCCGGTTGCCGAGTTGGCGGTTGACATTGCACGGACGATTCCGTCAGCACAGCACTTTGCTGGTGTCGCCCTGCGCCATCGGACCCGGTGCCTGGCCCGCCTGTTGGATTGGTCACGCTCCAGCGCCAGTGATGTTCTTGCTAGGTACTTCGATGACTGGCACCTCTCGATGCCGGGAATCACCTGGGGCCCCAGCATCTGGGGTCTTCCTCCCGACACGCCTGGAACGGGCCTCACCGCAATCAACTACGTCATGCACCACCTTGTGCCGAGCGGTCGACCGGTCGGTGGTAGCGGAGCCCTGACCGACTCCCTGCGCTCGGCAATGGAGTCCTCTGGTGGGCGTGTCAGGTGCGCCAGTCGAGTCGACAGTTTGGTCGTGGACGACGGAAGAGTCACGGGTGTTCGTCTAACCGACGGTTCGCTCCTGACGGCCCACGTGGTCGTAGCCGCATGCGACCCGGCACGTGTATTCGTGGACTGGCTGGGTGACCTGCCGCCAGTGGCCCGCCGTTGCGCGGAGCGCTGGCGCAAGATGCCGGTGTCTGAAGGGTTCGAGTCCAAGGTTGATGCAGTCCTCACGGGAAGGCCGACCCCGGCATGGGGTTCCAGTTTGGCCGACCGCCATCCCGACCTGGACCAGTTGGGTCAGTCCGTGTGCGTGTCGCCCTCACCTGACCAGGTGGCAGATGCCCACATCGCTAAGGCGAAGGGAAGGGTGGCAGAACTGCCGACGCTCCTGCTCGACTTTCCATCCATAGCCGATCCCACGATGTCTCCCGGTGAGGGTCGACACGTGCTTAGTCTCGAGGTCCTATTCACCCCCTACGCCCTGGTGGGCGGATGGGAGGGGTCGGCTGAACCGGAACGCTGGTTGGAACTGTGGGCTGGGATGATGGAACCTGGGGCGCTCGGCCTTATTGAATCTTGGCGGGCGATGACCCCAATTCGTTATGAGAACGAGTTCGCCATGCACAGGGGCCACACTCCGTCGTGTGCGGTCACGCCCCTAGCAGCATTCTTGGGTCGACCCCGTGAGACGACCCGGTACCGCACGCCTGTCAAGGGCCTCTATCTGTCGGGTGCAGGAACCTTCCCTGGAGCGGGCGTCGTGGGAGCTTCGGGGCGCAATGCTGCCGATGCTGTTCACCGGGACATCCGAGGGGACTCCCTTTTCAGATGAAAGTCGGATCACGCCAAAACGCATCGCCCAAGTTCCCATAGTCGTCATGGGGCTTCAGGTCATGTATCTGGCTAGGTCCACGGGCGCATATGTCACGCGCTCTCCGTAGTCGCGCCGTTCTCTCTTGTAGGTGGCGTCGATGCCGACCTTCGTGCTGACCCCCCGCTGGTCTGCGGTCGGGTCCATCTCATGACCTTGGGCATAGGGAATGCTGAAGACGTCATCATCCCAGTGGACGCGGTTGGTTAAGGCCCAGTGCAACTCAGATGGCGCATAGATGTCGATGTCGCGGTCAACGACGATGACATTGCGAATGTTGATGTGGGCGGCCATGGCTGCCATGGCCAGGTTCTTCGGGCCTCCGGGATTATCTCTGTCGACCTGGATGACTGCAAGGAAGCCGTTGCCATAGGGCGGAATGTGGACATCGGCTGCAGGATCCAAATGGCGTACGAACCGACGCAACAACGGTTCCCTCGGCAGCACGTTGCCTATGTACACGTGCTCATACCAGCCGGGGATGATTGTCTGGTATATCGGGTTATCCCGCCATGAGATCGACTTCACCTCGAAGGTAGGGCTGTTCCAGGACTCTCCGTGGTAGCCGTGGAACTCGGCTAGAGGACCCTCAGGTTCGCGGTTGGCTGGGTGCAGCATCCCCTCGATGACGATCTCGGCGGATGCAGGAATGTCGATGTCGACGGTGGTCCCCCTGCAGACCTCAGTGCCGGTTCCGCGGATTGCACCGGCGATGAACAACTCGTCCACCGGGGTCTTTACACCGGCAGCGATCATCACCGCTGGATCTAAACCGATGGCCAACGCCACCGGAAACGGTGAATCTGGCTCGTTGCGAGACTTCCAGAAGGTGCCGACATCGCGCCATTCGTTGACGTTGAAACCAAATCTCGTTGGCCCCAGCTTGAACATGCGGTTGTATCCGAGGTTGCCCCTTCCCGACACAGGATCCTTTGCCACAGTCACGGCACCGGTGATGAAGGCCCCTCCGTCGCCTCGACTGTGTATCGGGATCGGCAGGTCAGCGTCGACAACGTCGTCTCCTGATACCCGGTTCGCGTGCCACGCTGCGTTCTCGACGCGAACCGGAGAGATTCCGTTGGCAGGTTCGAGTACATCCTCCATTACGTCGATGATCTCATCCGGACCACACCCCAGGGCAACGGCGGTCTGCCGGCGTGATGTGACCCCGCCACAAAAGATGGGCCAAGGGCTTCCATCCACATTCTCAAACAGTCCTGCACCGGCTCCCGACTGGGCCAATGCCGCGCCCACATCGGCCAGTTCATGTCGGATCGAGACCTGACGTTTGATTCGGGCCAACAGGCCATCGGATTCGAGTGCGTCTATGAAACTGCGTAAGTCCCTGATCTCGGTCACCGCTGGATCCTATGACAACCGCACATTGCGGTGACAGTCGGCTCAGCTGGCTCGGTGGATGCTGATCTGCTGGTCAGCTGATGCGACCAGGACACCGTGTCGGAAGACACGTCGTGACATCGGGGCGTCGGCGATTGCCGCCCGTATCGACGGTGCATCTATCGCTACGAGGTCGGCAACGTCGCCCGGTTGGATAGACGCTTCTGGGAGGCCGAGGGCTTGTCGGCCGCAGGTGCTGACCATCGAGTAGGAATCGGCAGGGGACTGGTGCCCGGCCATCACCAGCAGGCTGGCGGTCTCCAGGGGGTCGCTGCGGCCGACCAGGTTGAACGGGTCCTGGACGTTGTCGGCTCCGGCGGCAACCACTACGCCGGCCTCACGGAGAGCAGCGATTGCAGTAAGGCCACGTGGCGTGGCCGTCGGGACACCACGGCCTTGGAGAAAAAGGTTGGTCTGGGGGAGGGGAAACACTGAGATCCCGGCTTCCGCCACCCGGGCCGCGATCTCAGCCTGGACCTCGGGGGACTGCATGCCAAGGCTCACACAGTGGCTCGCTGACACCGGGTGGGCGAAACCGGTATCGATGACCTGGCGGGCCAGGTCGCGGAGGGTCAAGACAGAGGGGTCCAGGTCCTCGTCCATGTGGAGGTCGAGTCCGATTCCGGCTTCGGTAGCAACCTCGAGTGCATGGCCGATGAGGCCTGGACCATCCGGGTCGAGATGTGGGCAACCACCGACTAGGTCTGCTCCGGCCTCTATGGCTGCCGTCAGCGCAGCCCTGTTCGTCCTTCCCTCCTGGCCGGTCATCGGAACATTCGTGAGGGCAACGATTTGGACGTCGATGAGACCCTCCATGTGCCGCCGGGCCTCAAGGACAGCCTCGAGGCCTTGGGTGCCGTTACCCACGTTCACGTGTGTACGTACGGCTGTAACGCCATGGACGAGGAGCAGTTCCATGGCGGTGAGGGCCCTATTGGCGGTGTCTTCGAAACTGAACTGCCCAGCCGAGGCAGCAGAAACCCATGCGTCGATGGCCCCTTCAAGGTCACCCGTGGCGTTGGGCACAGACTCAGCGGTGAGTGCTTTGTCAAGGTGGGCATGGGGCTCAGTCATGGCTGGCAGGATCAGCCAACCGTCAAGCATTTCGCAGGGGAGGTTGGCGAAGTCCTCCACTCCGGCCTCGTGTACCCCGTGTACCAGCCCGTCAAGTGTATGGATGTCCACCTGCCGGCCATCGACCAGCCTGGCATCCCGCAAGACCAACTCAGTTGTCTCCATGGCACTCCACCTTCAGGGCTTTGGCTTAGATCGATGCTACTGATCGACTCTGGGTTAGCAGTACCGGAAGGGGATGGCTGCGTACGTCATGGTAGGAATAGTCGCATGGGTAGGTTCATATCGAACACGTTGTCAGAACGGGGTTGACGTAATGAGACGGGTGATTCTGGGCTTGACCGGGGCCAGTGGGGCTGCGTACGGGGTTCGGGCACTCGAGATGCTGGCCAAGTTGGACGATGTTGAGTCACACCTGATTGTGACCACGGCGGGTCGCTTGACGATCGGACTCGAGACCGACCGTTCGATGGTCGAGGTGGAGGGTCTTGCCGATGTCGTCCATCCGGTAAGGGACATCTCTGCCGGCCCTGCGAGCGGGTCGTTCAGGTCGGCTGGGATGCTTGTTGCCCCCTGCTCGATCAGGGCACTGTCGGCTATTGCCAACTCTCACAGTGCGGACCTTCTGGTCAGGGCAGCTGACGTGACACTCAAGGAACGGAGGCCGTTGGTGCTGATGGTCAGGGAGGCGCCTTTGCACCTAGGACACCTCCGTCTCATGTCCCGGGTGGTTGAGATGGGTGGGATCGTCTTTCCCCCGGTTCCAGCCCTCTACACGTGCCCTGACGACTTGGAAGAAGTCGTCTCCCATACCGCTGCCCGGGCACTTGACCTGTTGGGCATCGACGTTGATGGTATGGACCGCTGGACTGGGCTGGATGGGGCAGCAGCGACAGATTGACAGCTTCTGGAGTCCCAGCATTGGGTTGGTCCGGAGCGACCCAAACCTCGTCCGTTGGTTAGGGTTGCCCCATGTCAGGCCGTCTTGCCAACCTGTCGGGACCGGGCGTCACGGATGCGATCGGTACCGACTCGGTAGTTCTGCTACCCGTTGGCGCCATCGAACAGCATGGTCCTCACCTGCCCATGTCGGTAGATGCCGTCATCGCCGACGAGGTGGCCTCGGCGGTCCTGGCCGCCGTCTGCGACGACGTTGACCTCTGGTTACTGCCAACCCTGACCGTGTCCAAGTCGACTGAGCACGCGTGGTCCCCCGGAACCCTGTGTTTGAGATCCGAGACGATGCTGCAGGTTCTTGATGACATCGCCACCTGCGTGGCCGGTACCTCAGCGCGCAGGCTCGTGTTCCTAAATGCCCATGGTGGCAATACCTCGCTTCTGTCGGTGGCCTGCCGTGACATCCGGGTGAGGCATGACCTATTGACCTTCCTCGTGCATCCGTCCCTTCCGCCGGCGTCCGGTGGTACAAGCACTAAAGAAGAACTTGGCATGGGTATCCATGGTGGCCTCAACGAGACCTCAGTTTTCGCCCATCTAAGGCCTGAAGAGGTCAACATGGACCTCGCCGTGCGCCGTGTCCCCGAATGGATGGCAGACAATGCATCGGTGCGTTTCGGTGGTTCTGTCCAGTTCGGGTGGACAAGCCGGGATTTCGGACCCGATGGCCACATCGGTGACCCCACCGGAGCCAACCCCGAGTTGGGCCGTGAACTGTTTGATGCAGCCGCAGCGGGCCTCGCCGATCAGGTGCGCGAGATCGCCGGGTTCGACTTCAGGGCCTGAGTACTGTTTCCCGACTGCGAGTATCTGGTGCATGATGACCCGGTGCAGATGATTGCCGAATTCACCATTGAACCCTTTGTAGAAGGTGATCCTGGACCCCACGTGCTGGCAGCTATTCAGGTCGCAGAATCAGCCGGTTTGACCGTGGAGGTCGGACCGTTCGGCACGGCGGTCAGCGGTGACCCCGAAACGATCCTGTCTACGGTGGAAGGAATCCTCAGGGCCGCAGTAGCCAACGGAGCCAACCGGGTTTCTCTCCAACTGAATGCCACATGATCAGCTGACCTCATCCTCGTCAAACGGCAGCGTGTTAGCAGAAAACCTGAAAGGATGCAGGACGCCTAGAGGCGGGATTGGCTGGGCTCGATGCGGTGATCCCGATCACGCCCAACGGAAGGGAATATCGAAATGACGAGTCTCAGGCACCTCTTCAGTTTGTTGGCAGTGATCCTTAGCTTCGGGATGCTCGCCATGGCATGCAGTTCCGACGCCGGGGCCGACACCAAGGCTGCATTCATCTACAACGGACGTGTCGAAGACCTTGGTTGGACCTACTCCCACGATCAGGGGAGGAAGGCAGCTGCAGCTGAGACGGGTATCGAGACCGCCTACGTCGAAGCCGTCCCCGAGGGAACAGTGGACTTCGGCAACCACGTCCGTGACTTCATCGACCAGGGGTACAACGTGATCATCGGTACTTCGTTTGGCTACATGGATGACATGTTGGCTCTCGCCAACGAGTACCCCGATGTCATCTTTGAACACGTGTCGGGTTTCAAGCAGAATGACACCAACTTCGGCAACACCTTTGGTCGCATGTACGAGCCCCGGTACCTAACCGGAATGGTTGCTGGTTCCACAACCGAGTCGAACCTGCTCGGCTACGTGGCGCCATTTCCAATTCCTGAGGTCATCCGGGGCATCAACGCCTTCGCACTTGGCGTTCGTTCTGTCAACCCGGATGCACAGGTCGAGGTGATTTGGACCGATACGTGGTTGGACCCAGCAGTTGAGGGGGATTTGGCTCAGGTTCTGCTCGACGAGGGGGCTGATGTGATTGCGATGCACCAGGAATCTCCCGCCACGGGCAAGAAGGCCGAGGTGGCTGGCGCCCGTTGGGTTTCTTACAACTCCGACATGAGTTCCTTCGCTCCCAGAGCCTTCCTTACTGCTCCGGTCTGGGACTGGGGTCCCCGATACGTCGAGATTATCGAGGCCGCTAAGACAGGTACCTATGAGCCGGGTTCCTACTGGGGATCCATGGCCGACGGTGTGGTCGATATCGCAGACATCGCTGCAGACGTCGATGCGGGTGTAACGGCAGCCGTGGCGGACAAGAAGGCGGCGATTATCGCTGGCGACTTCGATGTCTTCAGCGGCCCGATCAATGACCAGTACGGATATCTGGTCGTAGCTGCCGGCGAGACGATGGACGACAGTTCGATGCTTGTAATGGACTTCTTCGTCGAGGGAGTGATCGGATCCATCGGCTGATCCAGAAAGCCCCGATGCTAATTGACAATCAGCGCTCAATGCCCGTGAGGAGGACGACCACTGTGTCGTTGTCGACCAGGTTGTGGCGTTGGGCTGCCAGGAGACCGGCCAGGCCGGCAGTTCCGGTCGGGTCGGCCTCCACGCTGGTGTGTGAGTTGACGAGTCTGTGTGCATCGGCCAACTCGGCCTCGGTCACCACGACCGGAGCACCGCCACCCGTCATCATCGCACCCACGATTGGCTGCCAGTCGTAGACGATGTCGTCAAGGATGCCTGTTGCCAGGGAAACCGGGTCGTCCCACGGCCACATGATGTCGGAGTTGTCGTGGCTGGTAATAGCAGCGCAGGGATCATCGAGTTGTTGCACGATCATGAAGGCGCGATTTAGGGGGGCACAACCCTCGGACTGGACTGCGTAAAGTCGGGGATTGTCAGCCAAGACCCCCAAGTCCACTGCCTCGGAAAGGGCTTGGATGGAGGAGCTGGCTAGGGCGCCACCGCCGACCTGAATGAACAGTCGGCACTCATCGGTTCCTACACCAGCTAGGTCGGATGCAAGCTCGAACCCGAGGGTCCGTCCACCGTCGATCGTCATCAGGTTCTCGGTTCCCTGACACGTGAACGGAACTGCACCGTCGGCGACCAACTCTCGGGAGCGCAGGACACACGGATCACCCGTTTCGTTCCGTCGACGTTCGCAGATGATCACATGGGCACCCAGGTCGTCGAGCTTTGCCAACACAGTCGTATCGGCCCATGCGGGAACGTGGATAGTGAGTGGCCGGCCGGCCGCCCGTGCGACAACGGCGGCTGCCAGGGCGGCATTTCCGCAGGAGGCGATAACCAGCGGAGTGTCGGTCGGTACATCGCCCACCTCCAGATGCAGCGCTAGTCCGAACAGATGCCGTGCCTTGTGCGTGCCAGACACGTTACCGGTCTCGTCCTTTCCCAGCAGCCCACCTGTGTGGCCGATGATGGAACCGACCTTGGTCAGGTCGACAAGTGGCGTGTCCCTAAACCCTTTGCCGTCGACTTCAGCGACGGCGTCGTCCAGCCGGCGCACAATGTCAACGAAAGCTCCGTCGGTAAGTCCAACCTCAAGGGCCCGGTGATGGGACCAGAGCATGCTCCTGTAACGGATGAACGGGTTGGGGTTGGCGTCCAGCTCCTCTGAGTCATTGGGCCAACGGGCACCTGGTGGAGAACCGAGCCAACCGATGGGCTGCTGCTGGGAGGTCACCTGATGATTAGTCCATCGACGTGTGCTAGACCGAAACGCCAGTCCGGGCATTGAACTCGTCGATCATGTTGTCCCACGCGGGAGCGAGACCCTGGATCTGCTTCCAGAAGGATTGCTGACGGCGTGCTTCGAAGTCCTCGAACTCCACACCCTGCTGTTCGACCCAGGTGAAATAGCCAAGGTTGAAGATGCGGTCCCTCCCGAAGTCGTCGAGTACCTCGACATTATTCGTGTCGACCCCAACTAGGTGCTCAGCGATCGCCGCTGCTGCCTCATCGGGGCCAAAGCCGCCGACGTACCTACTCGCAGCCATCGACTCACGTTCGCTGCCGTACATCTCGGCTCCATCGGTGGCCACAGTGACGATCGCATCGTCAGGTCCGAGGTCAAGAGCGCGTGCGGTCTTAATAGATGCAAGGACGTTGCAGATACTGGAGAGCCCCAAGTGGTCGAGCTGGCTGATGACACTCTGGTCGACACCGTGCACATCGGCCAACACCCCCCTGCCTTCATCGGTGTTGAATACGACACCCAACTCGTTGCAAGACCGGTCACTGATAGCCACGACCACATCGGTGTTGGTGACGTTATGGATGAGGGGGATGTGCTTGTCGCCGATGCCCTGGATGTTGTGCTCACCGAAGCCGTTGTTGAGCATCGTCGGGCACTCGAGGGCTTCGACGGCAACGATCTTGGCGCCGTGGTCAGATTTGAGGCGTTCACCTGCTGCAAGGGTTCCCGACGAACCGGATGCGGCAACGAAGGCGGCCAGGTTGAGCCCTGGCTGCCTGTCACAGTTGTGTTCGTAGACGTGCTCCAGCGCACGACCCGTCACCTCGTGGTGACCGACGTGATTGGCGAACTCGGTGAACTGGTTGAAGATGAAGTTGTTTGGGTCGCGACTGAGTTCGTCACAGGCGTCATAGATCTCCTTGACGTTGCTCTCAGAACCAGTGGTACGGATTACGTCGTTGGGATCGGCGATCCAGCGGTCAAGCCACTCAAAGCGCTCCCGGCTCATGTTCTCCGGGAGTACAGCGACACCGCGTGACTCCATGAGCGTTGAGATGGCCACACCACCCCGGGCGTAGTTGCCCGTCGATGGCCAGATCGCACGGTGCACAGTCGGGTCGAACTGTCCAGTCACCACCCTGGGAGCGAGGCAGGCGTAGGCGGCCAGGACCTTGTGCGCGGCGATCATGGGGAAGCGGTTGCCGAAGGCCACGATGATCGGGGCCTCCACTCCGGTCAACTCTCTTGGGAGCACCACGTGTTCAGGAACGTCGACGACTCCTCCATGGAGGTCGTTGTACCAGTGGACTCGGAATAAGTTGAGTGGGTCAGCGGCGTCACGGTCGATGCTGGTTAGCCGATTCCTTATCCCATCGGGGATACGCGATGGGTCGGCCAGTTGGGCGAAGGTAGGAAGAACGATTTCACAGGACCTGAAACGGTCGATGCTGTGCTGGTAGCCGGAGTCGTCGACGAGTTCCGTGAGCAGGCCAAATCTGCTGTAGTCGAAGTCTTCTGGAACGCTCACGAAGTATCTGTCTCCCGGTTTGTGGTTCTGGTCGGGGTCTTAATCAGAGGCTCAGGCTAGCGCCGCTGGCCGTATCGGGTTGACAGGATGTGTAACCACCAATTTGGCATTGAAACTGCAGATCAGTCGGCATGCCGCGGATTTCGGGTCCGATAGTGCGAGGCTATGGGGTCATGTTTCGTCGGGTAATTCAGGTCGTCACGACCTTGTGTGTGATCGCCGCTGGCGGTGTGTTGGCCTCGCGTGCTGCTGAGCCTTCGGTGCGACCTGTCCTCTACCCGGCACCACCTACCACGGTTGCCCCGCCGACCACCACGACAACGATGCCACCTACCACAACGGTGGTGGTTCCGGCCTCCACGACGGCCCTTGATGCGGCCCCTGTGACCACGGCTGTTCCGGCAACGACCACCTCTCCTCCAACTACTACCACCACCACCACCACGATGGTTCCCATCGATGAGGAGGCTGTTCTTAATGCTCACTACGTGTGGGGCAAGAGCACTGCTGCTAGAACTCTCCAGACTGTTCTTGGAGTGACCGTCGACGGCTGGTACGGGCCTGCCACGAGGGCAGCCCACCTGGCTGAGAACGCAGCCCGGGGGTTCGACACGACCGGGGTTCCACCAGTGCCGACTACCACGACGGCTCCACCCACGACGGCTCCACCGGCAGGGGAGAACACCACCTCTACGGCTCCGTCGGTGACCGTTCCTGTCACCTTCGGTGGCGTGGGTGCCGAGTTGGTGGCAGAGCTCCTGAACCAGCCCTGCATCGCAGACGGCGACCTGAGCGACTGCCCCCCCGAGGTGGACGTCCTCATTAGCGGCCTGGTGGGCTGAGGAGAGAACCCACCGGATATCTTGGGTATCGAACATATGTTCGATACAGTCGAAATCTGTGTCGAGTCACGTTCCCTACGCCGAGTTGCATTGCCATTCCCACTTCAGCTTCCTAGACGGCGCCTCTGATCCCGCAGAGTTGGTAGCTGAGGCATCCCGGCTGGGTTTGACAGCTCTGGGCATCACCGACCACAACGGCCTTTACGGGGTGGTCCGGTTCGCAGAGGCAGCCCGACGACACGGCTTACCCACGGTATTTGGAACCGAGCTCACGATCGATGCCCCGTCATCTCGTACCGGTTCCCCGGATCCTCCCGGCACACACCTGGTGGTATTGGCTGAGGGTCCCACTGGATACGCCCGCCTGGGCGCGGCTATTACCGAGGCGCAGTTGGCCGGGAGTAAGGGCCACCCGCGGCTTTCTCTCGACGTGCTGACAGGATTGTTCGAGGGAGGAAGTGGCTGTTCGAGTCGGGCACCATGGCTTGTCCTCACCGGCTGCCGCAAGGGAGCAGTAACCACCGCCCTCATGGACGAAGGCCCGTCGACCGCCCGGCGCGTCCTCGACGACCTGGTGGCTCGGTTCGGCCACAGTCGTGTGGCCGTTGAGCTCTGGGACCACGGCCACCCTCTTGACGCGGGCAGGAACGAGGCTCTGGTCGGACTGGCCATGTCGACCGGGGTCACGGCGGTGGCAACCAACAACGTCCACTACCACTGCCTCTCCCGCCGCCGCCTGGCCACCGTTATGGCAGCCGTGCGAGCCCATCGCTCCCTTGAGGAACTGGACGGCTGGCTGCCGGCGTCTGCTAGTGCCCACCTCCGCTCAGGAGATGATCAGGCCCGCCGTTTCGCCCGGTTCCCCGGGGTGGTTGAGGCTGCAGCCGAACTGGGGGACCGCTGTGCATTCGACCTGGACCTGATAGCTCCCGACCTTCCTCCCTATCCGTGCCCAGACGGTCTCAACGAGATTGCCTACCTGCACCACCTATCCGAGGCGGGGGCCACCGATCGCTACGGGCCCAGGGGTTCAGAACGGGTGGTAGGAGCATGGGAACAGGTGGACCACGAGTTGAACGTCATCGAACAACTCGGGTTTGCCGGCTACTTCCTCGTGGTCTGGGACCTAGTCCAGTTCTGTCGCCGTTCTGATATCTACTGTCAAGGGCGCGGATCTGCCGCCAACTCTGCTGTCTGTTACGCCCTTGGTATCACCAATGCTGACGCGGTAGGCCTGGGGCTCCTGTTTGAGCGGTTCCTGTCGCCGGAGCGCGATGGGCCACCCGACATCGACATAGATGTAGAGAGTGGCCGCCGCGAGGAGGTAATCCAGTACGTGTACGGTCGCTACGGACGGGACCACGCCGCCCAGGTGGCCAATGTCATCACTTACCGAACCCGATCGGCGGTGCGTGATGTGGCAAGGGCACTGGGTTACGCCCAAGGACAGCAGGACGCTTTCGCAAAGGGCTTAGAGCACAGGTTCCATACCACCGATGAGGAGAAGGAGAAGCCCAACTCTGCCATTCCGGCACAGGTAGCCCAGATGGCCGACGAGTTGTGTGGTGCCCCCAGACACCTAGGTATCCACTCGGGTGGCATGGTCATCTGTGACCGCCCTCTGGCTGAGGTCTGCCCCGTCGAATGGGCCACCATGGACGATCGCAGCGTCCTGCAGTGGGACAAGGAGGACTGTGCCGCAGCGGGCCTCGTCAAGTTCGACCTGTTGGGCCTCGGCATGCTGAGTGCCCTCCACGGGGCCGTTGACCTGATCGCCACCCACGAGGGAGTGCAGGTCGATCTAGCTCACCTGCCCCAGGAGGACGCTGTCTACGACATGGTCTGTGCTGCTGACACCATCGGGGTGTTCCAGATCGAAAGTCGGGCCCAGATGGCCACCCTGCCCCGGCTGAGGCCCCGCTGCTTCTACGACCTGGTCATCGAGATAGCCCTGATCCGTCCAGGGCCCATCCAGGGCGGATCTGTGCACCCCTACATCCGGCGTCGCAGTGGTCGCGAACCGGTTACCTACCCGCACCCCTTGTGTGAGAAAGCCCTGGCCAGGACCCTTGGGGTACCGCTGTTCCAAGAGCAGCTCATGCAGCTCTCAATCGATGTGGCCGGGTTCACCGCCTCTGAAGCCGACACCCTTCGTCAGGCAATGGGTTCAAAGCGCAGCCGAGTACTTATGGATTCCCTGCACAGGCGTTTCATTGACGGAGCAATCGAACGCGGGGTGCCATTGGAGGCAATCGCTGAGGTCTGGGAGAAGTTGGCCGCCTTCTCGGATTACGGTTTCCCCGAGAGCCACTCGGTGTCCTTCGCCCACCTGGTCTACGCCAGCTGTTGGATCAAGCTCCACCACCCAGCTGCGTTCTGTGCCGCTTTGCTGAACGCTCAACCCATGGGGTTCTACGCCCCCCACACCCTGGTACAAGATGCCCGCCGCCACGGAGTGGAGGTACGGACCCCTGACCTGAATCTGTCTGATGCAGGAGCAACCCTGGAAGATGCCGGAGGTTCTTTTTTTGCAGTCAGGTTGGGCTTGGGGTCGGTGAGGGGCGTGGGCCACGACTTGGCAGAGAGCATGGCAGAGGGCCGCCCCTACAGATCTATCGAGGACCTGCAGCGTCGAATTGAGCCCGACTGCACAGTCATGGAGGCCCTCGCCACCGCTGGTGTATTTGGGTGTTTCGACGTGGATCGCCGCTCGGCCCTTTGGTCAGCAGGAGCCCTGGCCACTTCGGGTGTTGAGCATCTGCCCGGCGTTGTGACTGGGGTGGAGCCGCCACTGCTTCCTGAGTTGTCCGCTGTCGATAGTGCCCGGTTCGACCTGTGGGCTACGGGGGTGTCGCCCGACGGTCACCCAACCAGGTTCGTGAGGGAGCGCCTGGCGGCCGAGGGAGTGCTCACCGCTACCAACCTGCGATTGGTGACAAACCGTCAGCGGGTGGTAGTAGCCGGTGTGGTGACGCACCGGCAGCGCCCAACCACCGCTAACGGAATCACCTTCTTGAACCTTGAGGATGAGACAGGCCTCGTCAACGTGATCGTCTCGAAGGGCTGCTGGGCTCACCACCTTGAGGTGGTCGCAGGGGCGGGGGCTCTCCTGGTCAGAGGCATGGCTGAGGTGACTGATGGGGTCGTCAACGTAGTGGCTGAGCGCCTTGAGTCCCTCAACTTGGCCAGTCCCGCCAGGGTCAGGAACTTTCATTGAAGAGAGGTTGTTGGTCGATTAGGCGAAATACGTCGCCGAGAGGCGGGCGGGCGACCACACTGGTGCCATGCGTTCCGCGAGCCACACCTATCTAGCAGCCCCATCGCCTGATACCAGGCAACGGCTTGTCGCGCTCCTAATAGGTGTACTGGCTGCATCTGCAGGTGGCTTGGTGCTGGCTGCGGCTGATGACACCCTGCGGGATTTGCCCGGCCTATTGCTGCTGGTTCCCGGTGCAATAGCCCTACGGGGCAACGTGTTTGGCGCAATGGGTAGCCGGCTGGGAACCGCTGTCCATGCTGGAACATTCCGGCTTGGCCTGCACACCGAAGGGGTCGTGGGCCAGAACCTGATGGCTGCTGCCGCATTGACCCTGGTTATGAGCGTCGTGCTGGCCGTCATGGCAAAGGGGACAGCCATCGTGTTTGGCATTAGTCCCACGATGGCTCTCGTTGATTTTGTTGTCGTGTCGGTACTGGGGGGCCTGCTTGCATCTGTTGGGGTGGGCCTGGCGACGATGGGGTTGGCCGCAGGTTCGGTTCGCTTCGGATGGGACCTCGACAACGTGATGGCGCCACTCGTGAGCACGCTCGGGGACCTTGCGACGGTTCCGGCTCTGGTCTTGGCAGCAACCGTGGTCGGAAGCAGCGATGTGACGGGGCTGGTCGCCATGGTCGCTGCAGCAGTATCCCTTGTGGCGGCATGGCGTAGCCACCGCGAGCAGGTTCGCACCATCGTGCGCCAGTCGGTGCCGGTATTGGTTGCAGCGGCCCTCTTGGATCTGATCGCCGGTGTGACTGTCGAGAGGCGTCTTGACGATCTGCTTGCCGCCGAGGCCGTGCTGATTCTGCTTCCCGCCTTTCTGGGTGCAGCTGGAGCTCTCGGCGGCATCCTGTCCAGTCGCCTGTCCACCCAGTTCCACCTGGGGCTCGACGATGCAACTCCGTTTCCCAGCAGATCCAGCCTGCGTGACATGCGTGCGCTTGTGGCCTTGGCTTTTCCCGTATTCATGCTGGCTGCAGTGGTTGCCCACGTGGCTGCCGAAGCGACAGGCCAGACGACCCCCGGAATCATAGACCTCGTAGCCTTGATCCTCCTAGCGGGTCTTGCGGCGACCCTCTTCGTGATAGTGGTCGCCTACTACACCACTATGGCGGCGGTCCGATTCGGTCTCGACCCCGACACCTACGGCATACCCGTAGTCACCTCGACACTGGATCTAGCCGCTGCATTTACCCTGATCCTGGCGATGGTCGCCGTGGGGGTGGCGTGAAGATCACTCTTTTCTTTCTAGACAGATCCCTAATCCCGAATACCCACGGACCTAGTGGGCCTACAATTCACCCTAGACATCCAGCGAGGAACTGATGGACGACAGACCCCGCAACCTGCGGGCCATGCTTGCCGAGGCTAAGGACACATCTGAACTGATGGTCGACCTCGCCTATGCATCGGTCTATTTCAACGACCCTGACATGGCCGAGGAGGTTGACGAACTCGAAGCCCAGATGAGCGAGATGGTGCACGACATGCGTGCTGTCTGCGTCCTGGCCGCCCGCAGCCCGCGTGAGGCCGAGGGCATGTCATCGGTGCTACAAGTGGTGTCCGCGATCGAGCGGATTGCCAACGACGCTGTCGACATCTCGAGCATCGTCACGCGCCGCCTTGGGATACCACAGCAACTGGTGGCTGACCTATCCGATGCCGAGGAGGTGTCCCACAGGGTTCTCGTGAGCGGGGGATCCCACATGGCGCATCGCCCGTTGGAGGCTCTGGAACTGACTGTGCAGGCCGGCATGCGCGTTATGGCGGTCCGCCGGGGCCGGCAGTGGATTACCGACGTTGACGGTGACACGGTCCTCGTACCTGACGATGTCTTGTTCCTACGCGGGTCGCCTGAGGGCATCACCCGCCTGCGCGAGCTGGCTGCTGCGCCCGTCTGGGAGCCGCCCCATGCCGTTGAGGGTGAGACGCTCACTGATCTGGATCGGGCGGTCGACGTGCTCGTGGAGATGAAGAACCTCTCCGAGGCAGCAGTTGGTTTGGCCTACAGCGCTCTGGTACTTGCTGATCGGGGACTGGCGGCAGAGGTGCGCCACCTAGAGGACCGCCTAGACGAAATGAAAAACCACCTAGAACTTTGGGTACTCAGGTCAGCTGGAAGCGACCTTGACCCCTCAGAACTCCGAGGTGTGCTCCAGTTGGCCGAGGCAGCTGAGGACATCGGCGACCAAGCTCAGGCCATGGTCTGGCTCATTGAAGAGGATGAAGAGGTCCACCCCATCCTGGGTATCGCCCTTGGTGAAGCTGACGAAGTCGTGGTGCGCTATCCCGTTGCCAGCGGTTCTGCTGTAGACGGCGCCACCCTCTCGGACCTTCAGCTCAACATCGAACCCGGGTTTACGGTCCTGGCCGTGCGTAGGGGAGGTGGCTATGTGTACAGGCCGCGTGGGCAGGTGCGCATGGAAGCGGGCAACGAGATCATCGCCAGCGGCCCTGATGAGGGTCGGGTACTGCTGGCACGCCTGTGTGGCTGGGACCTGTTTGAGGAAGAAGAGGGTGACGACGAGTTGGTACCAGTCAGTTAGGTGCAACTACGGCCAACAGGGCTGCTACCGACAGATCGACAGGCGATAGTTCGCTAGGAGCCGTCGCCACCTTCCTCGGCCGCTACTGATCCATCAGCGGTGCTGTCTGCTGTGTCGCCTCCCTTGAAGAGTTCAGCTATCGCTCCCAGGGAGCCCATTGTTGAACTCAACTCTGCCGGCAAGAAGATCTTGGTTGCCTGACCGTCAGCAATGTCACCCAGGGCCTCCAGGTACTTGATGGCGATCAGGTCCGGTGTTGGGTCGCCCTCGTGGATGGCGCCATAGACCTTGCGCACTGCTTCGGCTTCACCTTCGGCCACTGTGAGTTGGCGGTAGCGCTCAGCGTCAGCTACCGCTTGGATCGCCTGCGCCTCGCCCTCAGCCTCGAGAATGGCTTGTTGCTTGATGGCCTCTGAGGACAGGATTACCGCCTGCTTCTCACCCTCGGCGCGGGTGATGGAGGCCTCGCGGGCACCATCGGCCTCAAGTACAACGGCCCGCCTTGTGCGCTCGGCCTTCATCTGCTCGTGCATAGCTTCCATTACGTCAGCCGGTGGGTCGATGCGTTGGATCTCAACTCTGACTACCCGCACCCCCCACTTGTCGGTTGCATCGTCGAGTACTTCACGTAGTTTCACATTCACGTTGTCGCGTGACGTGAGAGCCTGATCGAGGCTCATTTCTCCGATCACGTTACGCAGGTTGGTCTGGGCCAGCTTGGTGATGGCCATGAGGAAATTGGCCACGTTGTAGACCAGTCGTTGGGGGTCAGTCGGCTCGTAGTAGATGACCGCATCCACGGTGACGGTCACGTTGTCCTTGGTGATGACCTCCTGGGGGGGCACATCGACGACCTGTTCGCGCATGTCGACCCTGATCAGCGACTGGATCACAGGGATGATCAACTTCAGGCCAGGGTCAGTCGTCGACTTGAACTTACCCAGCTGTTCGATGATGCCTCGTTGGAAGGGCCTCACGATCTTGATCGCCGAGGCGGCGAACACGAAGAGGACGAAGGCAATGACCACGAGGACAATTACTACTTCCATGTTGCTGCTTTCTTTATTGGTTTGGCTCTTGGAGACCGGGTCAGTCGGCCACAGGCCTGACGACGGCCCTTGTCCCCTCGATCTGTATTACCTCTATTCGCGTGCCCGACGATAGGTGACTACGGTCGGTTGTCTCGGCGTGCCACTCCTCGCGTCCGATCCGGACAACACCCAACTGCTCCGGGTCAGGTGATAGGTCGGTGACAACGACGCCTGTCTCACCGATGAGCCGACTGGCCCCAACGCCGATTGGGTTTCCTCCACTCTCAAGTCGCTTTACCAGAGGGCGCACAGCGGCGAAGGCGGCGGCTGACACCACCACAAATATCAACCACTGCCAGGGGACGGCAGCGCCGGCGAAAGCAGCGGCCGTTGCGACAGCGGCACCTACGCCGAACGGGAGCAGGAAGAAAGTCCCGGCCATCGCAATCTCGCCTACCACGAAGGTGGCCGAGGCGACCAGCCAGATCCAACGCCAGACCTCGGGTTCCACCTGTTGGCTCCTCTCGCAACCCATTTGGCCCACCTGAATGTCTTGATGATTCTGGTGGGTTCTGCTCCAGCCAGCAACGTACTACGAGACCTGCAAGATCATGCAGCGCAGGTATTCACGGGCGATACCGTGGCCACCCATGGGGAATCAGGCCGAGTCAAAATTGAGGCTCTTGACGATCCACGCCCACCCCGATGACGAGGCCTCCAAGGGTGCGGCGACAGTTGCTTCATGCCATGCGGATGGAGTTCATTGCGTACTGATCTGCTGTACCGGTGGTGAGGTAGGGGACATCCTGAACCCGGCGATGGACACGCCCGAAGTGCGGGAGAACCTGGTCGACGTCAGGGCTGCTGAGCTGGCTAGGTCAGTGGAGATCATCGGCTACGACGAATTGGTGATGCTGGGCTACCGGGATTCCGGGATGCCCGACACCGAGGAGAATGCCCACCCCGATGCTTTTGCTGCCGCTGATCCTGACGAGGCCGTAGCCCGCCTCGTGAAAGTTATTCGTCGAGTCAGGCCCCACGTGATCGTGACCTACCCCGACGACCGGCGGGGCTACAACCACCCCGACCACCTCCAAGTGCACGACATCTCCGTACCCGCCTTTGAGATTGCTGGCGATCCCGACTGCTTTCCCGATGCCGGTGAGCCTTGGCATCCATTGAAGCTCTACTTCACCACCTGGTCCCGTACCCGTATTGAAGGCCTCCACAGGAAGCACCTGGAGTTGGGAATCGAGTCGCCCTACAACGATTGGTGGTTCAAGCGCCCGTCCCAGGATCACCTCATAACCACCCAGGTGCCAGTCGGTGACTACTGGAATGTGCGTCGCGATGCCCTCCTCGCTCACGCCACTCAGGTCGACCCGGAGTCGCCGTTCTGGTTTGGCTTGCCGGATGAGGTGGCTCGGACTGTTCACCCCTATGACGACTACGTGTTGGCCCAGTCTCTCGTGGGTGGACCCATTGGCGGCCAGATAGAGGACGACCTGTTCTCAGGGATTAGAACAATGCCTGCAGCCGAGATAGAAGCGGTGGCGCACCGGGGTGTTGGAGGTAGGCCCCCTGATGGCGAGGCTCTGATGGACAAGACCAGGTGATGCAGTTCTTGTCAGGGGACTGGCTCACAGAGCTGGCAGAGGCCTCTTCCGGGCTTCCCGAGCAAACCGGGGCAGACGGCACTGTCAGGTTCGTGGTTACCAGTACTCCACTGGGGCGCGTGGAGTTCCGCACGGTCGTAGCCAATGGCCGCATCGTCGACGTTGTTCCCGGCAAGCTGGGCGAGTCCGACGCTACGGTCACGTGGAAGTATCCGGAGGCGGTTGCCTGGATCACGGGTGAACTGGACCCCGGAGTCGCATTCATGACGGGCCAATGCAAGGTTGAGGGCAACTACGAGGTCTACGCGTATCGACTGCGGGCCGTATTCAGTAGTGAGCCCTGGGTAGGCATGCTGGCTGGGCTTGCAGCAAAGACCAGGTTCGAGTAGTCGGGCTCTGGAGTTCAGGCTTCGGCCCGCTGTGCCTCACGAATGTCGCGCCAACTGATGAGGATCACGCCACCCCGATTGCCATCAGCCCATAGTTCCGTGTTGCCACACATCAGGTCACGGTGCTCGACACGCCGGCCCCAGCCGTGACAGAGGGCCCGCAACTCGGGTGTGTCATCTGCAGGCTCCATGACCAACTCAGTTACTCCGGGCATCAAGTCCATGGCGGAGCGTTCAAGAGCGGCGGGATCGGCCAGCCTCTCGAGCCTGTGGTGGTCAACGGTGAGAATGCCTTCATCGGCGGCAAGGGACCGGAACGGGAAGCCGGTACCCGATTCCGCCCAGGTTCCTTCCAAGCGGATGGGCAAGTCGAAGTCGACGGCCAAGTTGAGGAAAATGTCGAAGAACTCAGGACGGTTCTGAAGAGCCCCCATGTGTGAGCTGATGTGGGTAACGTCAAAGCCCCACAAGATCGCTCGCTCTAGCTGCGCCCGGCACTCTCGCCTGGCCTCGTCTAGGTCCGCGTGGTCCCAGAGATCTTCGACCGTACGAGGGAATCCTCCGTCACCATCTAACAGTGATGGGGCATTGGTGATAGGCCGCCACCGGTAGCAGTCGAGTTCTGCATTCAGAGTCAGGTGTACGCCGATCGCCTCGCCCCGGTAGTGGTAGGCAGCCTCGCGTGCCCACGGGCCCGGGACCATGAGCGAAGCCCCCGTGGCAAGGCCTGAACGGAGGCTTTCGTAGACACCCGTGTTCGAGGCTTGGCACATGCCAAGTTGGTCGGAGGTGAGTACCAGGAGCCTGTCGTCGGCAGAGTGGCCGAGTGTCTCTGAGAGCGTCCTTGCATTGGGGGTCGTCACGGGAGGAACGGTACTCCAGTAAGCGCCGTGCAAATCAGGAAAGTGGCTCGTGGGCACCTCCGCATGCCGACCAGAGGCCCAGTCCGGCTGCACGAGCGCGACCTTCGGCAGCAGCTAGTTCGTGGCGGAGACCACCATTGGGAGAGATGTAGAGGGATGCAGCAAAACCTCGTTCGACCATGGATGCGTTGACCATTAGCCCGTCTGACAGCCGCTCCACGTATGCGAGTAGGCGGCCGTAGCGATCCCGGGCCTCTACATCCCGTTGCACGAGCACCGCCGTTCCGGGGGGGAGTAGTAGGGCCATGCGGTTGGATGCCTGAGAACTGAAGCATTCCGGCAAGCGATGAGAGTGAGCAGTCTCGGGTGTGTCGATTCCGAGCAGTCGAACGGTCTCCTCTATACCGGCGAGGTCAATGACGACGGTGTCTCCGTCTATGACACTGACCACGGAGCCGAGTTCGTCGGATGGGAGATGGCCTTTTGAGTAGGAGGCAGTGCCCAAGCAGATAAGGAACATGGCTAACAGGACACCGGCAACGCTCGTTGAGTTCATTGTCAGCGGGGGATTTCAACCAGGTGGAGATGGCTTAACTCACGGGTTTCCTGATCAGGCAGCATGTGCAATCTCTGGTTCACCCTCTTGCTCATCGAGTCCGCCAACAACGGGCTCGGTCGTCTCCTCTGTTTGCATGGACAGTTTGCCGAAGCGCGAGTGAGGGCAGCCGGCCAGCAGAGCCCGGGCTTCAGCAACGCCCGCTAGGCCGATCTGACGGGTGTGTGCATCCATCGGGCGGTGACGGGGCCATGCTGTCTGCCCCTTCGCTGATTTTGTAAGCCTGAGTTGTTCGTTCATGGAGACAAGTATGGATACGGGGTGTGACACCCACCCGTCGTTGAACTGGAGGTAGAGACCAAAGGGGCGCGGATCGCGTCGAGTACCGTCTAGTGTGGGCCTAACGCAGGCAGGTTGCCGTAGGAGGTCGAAGGGAGATGGCGATGACTGAAACGCTCGACACAGCGACAATCGACGAGATCAAGGCCATCATCGACCGTGGGCTCGGCACCACAAAGAGTCGTGAACTCATTGCTTCCTCTGAGGTGGCCGACCTTCTGCTCGACCTTCGTTTGCTGTTGGCAACGAGCGACGCTGTGATAGAGGTTGCCTCAGCAAACTGACCAGTCAGGGAGTTCCTCCTGGCTATTTCAGCGAAAAGACCTTCCGGACCACGCGACCGATTAGCAGGCCAATTCCTGCACCCACGACGACATCGCTGGCGTGGTGGATGCGTACATGGATCCGGGAGGTGGCAACCAACCCAGCCAACCCGTACCAGAGTGGCTTGATCCTCGAACGTTCTGACAGCAGGGTTGCTGCCATGAACGCCGCCGAAGCGTGCCCCGACGGAAAGCTACTGGTGAGCGGCTGCCTCAGGTTGTGCGGCCTCTCTTCTTCATGGAGTGGTCGCTCGCGACGGAAGAGGGACTTGATGGCTCCGTTGACTAGCGCCGACTCCAGCCCGAGGGCCAGTGCCATTCGAGCCGCTTCGCGGTGTCCATGGCGGGTGGTCAAACCCCGGGCCACTCCAGCCACGTGCCAAACGAGGCTGAAGTCTCCCAACTCACTTGCGGTGTAGAAGACCCGATCAGCGACAGCATTGCCGCGCAGCGGTTCCCAGATCCTGTCTACGGCGTTGTCGAGTACCACCCCCACCTTGCCGAGGGGATGCTCAGCGTGTGCGTCGTTTATCATCGGGGTGGCCGCCGAATCGACAGAGTCGACCAGTCGCAAATTTCTTTTCGGCTCTGCAGCAGAAACCATGGGTCACAAGCCTACGGGTGGTGTGGCTGCGGGCGGTAGGCGCCCTCCCTGCTCAGGACTCCATGGCGCCACCGCCTAGGGGTCACTACCAGTGCCCTTGGGTAGTCTTCAAACAGCCACCGGGCGAAGTTTCGTCTTGTCCACTCGGTTGCCCCCACTAGCCGTACTACCCCGTTGGCGGTGGTTACGTTCGACATGAGGGGCTGCAATGTCATCGACATCCGGTGATCGGTGACCAGTTCTCGTTTCACCGCATTCCTGTAGCGGGGACCGATGGAGTCTGCCGGGCCACCGGCCAGGATCGACTCGGCTGCCAGCACTCCGGTGAGCAACGCCTGCCCGATTCCCTCACCGGTGAGTGAGTCGGTGGCACCGGCAGCATCACCAGCGAACAATACGGGCCCATGGTTGAGCACCGCTGAGGTAATTCGTGCCGGGATTGGCCACGCCGTGTGGCGGCCTTCCGGAACGACGCTCTCCCCGAGGACCTCGCGAATCACCGGGCGTTCCAGCAGGCCTGACCAGATGGCGCCAGTCTCACCGATGGGGACGCGCCCACCTCTGAGCACTCCAAAGCCAACGTTTGCCCTCCCTCCAGGTAGCGGGAAACTCCATGCATATCCCGGCAATAGGTCAGCTTCGAACCAGACATGGAGGGCAGTGCCAGCTGGACCCACATCGCCCACATACTGGCGAAAGGCATGCCATTCACCCCGGTAGCCCTCCTCGGTAAGGCCAAGAGCTCTGCGGGTGGGTGACCACATGCCATCTGCAGCCACGACAGCTCCGGTTGCGACCTCACCGATGCCGTCCACGTCCAGAGTTGTCGAGGTTCGGTCAATCCTGATGCCAGTCAGGGCGCTGTCCTCGCGGACGTCAGTGCCAGCTTGGCGAGCTAGGTCCAATAGTGCCGCGTCCAACTCCGATCGGGGCACGACAGCGGCGAACTGGCCCGAGCCCGCAGGGAGTGGGAACTTTGCGGTCCAACCCGAGGGCGCGTGTATGACCGCCCCGTTGACTGGTTGCCAATTAGGGATACCTCCGGGGTCTAGCCCGAGTCGCTCACAGAGCCTCAGCGCTAGCACTGTCAAGCCGTCACCACAGCACTTATCCCTGGGAAAGGTGGCCTTGTCGATTAGCACCACAGAGCGGCCGGCCCCGGCGAGCAAAGTGGCTGCAGCCGACCCAGCAGGTCCTCCACCGACTACCGCGACGTCGACTTCCATCAGAACAGCTTCAACTCGTTGGACTCGATACCGCGCAGGTCGTCATAGTTGACCTCCAGCCATTCGATGTTGCGATCATCAGCCAACACCCTCGCCTGAAGCCTGACCTCCTGGGCCACGAGCATTCCACGTACCGGTCTGAGCATCGGATCTCTGTTGAGGAAGTCCAGGTATCGGGTTAGTTGCTCGACGCCGTCGATCTCGCCTCGGCGCTTTACCTCTATTGCCACAGCGACGCCATCACCATCACGACACAACAAGTCAACGGGGCCAATGGCTGTTGGGAACTCCCGCCGGACGAGGCGTAGGTCGTCGGCTATGAAGGCGGGGTCGGCTGCTAGTAGTTCCTGGAGGTGGGCCTCTACGCCGTCCTTTTGGAGACCTGGGTCGTCGCCGAGTGTGTGTTCTGTGTCGCTTAACACTTCGAGGAGGGTGATTGTGAGGACCTCACCCTTCGGGTTGCGTACAACCCAGCAGCCCTCTTCATCAGTCAGCGTGTTTGGAGCAGTCATCCAGTTGAGCGGTTTGTAGGCACCACCGTCGGCATGTATCGAGACACAACCGTCGGCCTTCACCATTAGTAGACGGATGGCTTCCGGGAGGTGGGCGGTGAGGCGTCCGTCGTAGTCGACGGTGCAACGGGCGATGACGAGGCGCACTGAATCTCAGGGGACGGTTGGATAGGAGGTGCCGGAGGTGGAGGCCAGCACGGCATCGGCTAGTTCGGTTCGACAGATCACCAGGTCGGGTAGGTACGGGTCGGCGTGGTTATAGGTGAGGGGTGACCCGTTAAGGCGCGAAGTGTGCAGGCCACGGGAGGCCGCCACAGCCACCGGTGCACAATTGTCCCATTCGAACTGGCCACCGGAGTGAACGTACACATCGGCCTCGTCACGGAGTACGGCCATAGCCTTTGCCCCAGCGGAGCCCATTTCTACCAGAGTGCCTCCGAGCGCTTCGGCCACGGCTAGAGCCTCAGCCGGTGGACGGGTGCGGCTAACGGCGATCCTTGGCCGGTCCGGAACCTTTGGCAATGAGACCTCTTCCACCGATGGCCCCGTTGCAAACGTCATCTCCAGAGCCGGCAGGGCCACCGCCCCCACCGTTGGCAGCCCATCCTCGGCTAGGGCAACATGTACCGCCCAGTCCGTCCGTGGTGGCTCTCCGAACTCACGGGTCCCGTCTAGGGGGTCGATAATCCAGACCCTTCCAGCCCCGGAGCGGTCTGGGTGGGTTCCGTGAGCAGCGCCTTCTTCTGAAAGCACAGCATCACTGGGCCTCTCGGCAGCCAGCGACTCCATGAGGAAATCATGAGCCAACCGGTCGCCCCAGCCACGCATCTCCTGCACCGTTGCTCCTTCGTCCACCAATCGGGCACGTATCTCACATAGGAGGCTTCCAGCACGCGTGGCTAGGACCTCTGCCAGCAAGTGGTCATCGGGTGTGGCCATCCGGGTATGTCTCTTTCTGGGTAATGGGGGTGGTGTGATTGAAGCAGGTGGTGTTGGTGTTGTCGGCAATACGCTCTAGGAACGATTATCGCCCGTCTACCGGGGATTCCATGACAGTTACCCCTACCTCCTACGAACTCAGTCACCTCGGGTACCTCGAGGCTGAAGCGATCCACGTCTTCCGTGAGGTGGCTGCTGAGTTCGAACGCCCCTGCCTGTTGTTCTCGGGAGGCAAGGACTCGATTGTCATGTTGTGTCTGGCGACCAAGGCGTTTGCGCCGGCCCGCCTTCCGTTCCCGGTGATGCACGTCGACACCGGCCACAACTTCCCTGAAGTGATCGAGTTCCGTGACCGCTGCGTGGCCGATGTTGGCGCCCGCCTCGTCGTGGCCTCGGTTCAGCAGTCCATTGACGAGGGAAGGGTGGCCGAAGAGATTGGTCCCAGGGCCAGCCGTAACCAACTGCAGACCACGACGCTACTGGATGCCATCACAGAGCACGGCTTTGACTCTCTGTTCGGTGGAGCCCGTCGTGATGAGGAGAAGGCTCGGGCCAAAGAGAGGGTGTTCTCGTTTCGCGACGAGTTCGGACAGTGGGATCCCAAGAATCAGAGACCCGAGATATGGAGCCTCTACAACGGTCGTATTCGAAGGGGCGAGCACATCAGGGTGTTCCCAATTTCCAACTGGACGGAGCTTGATATCTGGCAGTACATCCAGCGAGAGGATTTGGAGATCCCGGCCGTCTACTACGCCCATGACAGGCCAGTGTTTGAACGCGACGGCATGCTCCTAGCGGAGAGCGCGCACATCTCGCTGCTCCCTGGCGAAGAGGTCACCAGCCGACGAGTGCGCTACCGCACAGTCGGCGACATGAGCTGCACCGGCGCCGTGGAGTCGGCGGCTACCACGATCGATCAGGTCATAGAGGAGGTGTCGGTCACCCGGCTGACCGAGCGGGGAGCGACCCGTGCCGACGACCGCATATCTGAGGCCGCCATGGAGGACCGCAAAAAGGAGGGGTATTTCTAGTGGAACTGCTCCGCTTAGCCACCGCCGGCAGCGTCGACGACGGGAAATCCACACTCATTGGCCGTCTCCTCTATGACGCCAAGGCCATTTTCCAGGATCAGTTGGAGTCCGTTGAGCGTACTTCGCTGCAAATGGGCAACGAATACACCAACCTTGCACTGTTGACCGACGGGCTAAGAGCCGAGCGCGAACAGGGCATCACCATCGACGTGGCCTATCGCTACTTCGCTACACCCCGGCGCAAGTTCATAATCGCTGACACCCCTGGCCATATCCAGTACACGCGCAACATGGTTACGGGTGCCTCAACAGCCGACCTGGCTCTTGTGCTTGTCGATGTTCGAAAGGGCGTGGTCGAACAATCCCGTAGGCACGCCTTCCTGGCATCGCTGCTGCGCATCCCACACCTGGTCGTGTGTGTAAACAAGATGGATCTAGTCGATTTCGATCAGGATGCCTACGAAAAGGTCAAGGCTGAGTTCCGCGATTTCGCAATGAAGTTGGATATCAGTGACCTGACTTTCATCCCGGTGTCAGCACTTCACGGCGACAACATCGTGGAGCGCTCACCGAACACTCCCTGGTACGAGGGAACCTCACTGTTGCACCACCTTGAGGAGGTACACATTGCCAGCGACCGGAACCTCATAGATGCCCGGTTCCCCGTCCAGTACGTGATTCGCCCCCAGACCGATGAACATCACGACTACCGCGGCTATGCGGGCACCGTTGTGGGTGGCGTGTTCAAGCCTGGTGACGAGGTCATGGTGCTGCCCAGCGGGTTCACCACGACTATCGAGTCCGTGGGTTCCGGTTCTTCCAAGGGCGTTGTCCCAGTTGACGAGGCCTTCGAACCCATGTCTGTCACCATCTGCCTTAGCGACAACCTGGATGTGTCTCGCGGTGACATGATCTGTCGACCCAATAACCAGCCGTCCTCCGGTCAAGATATCGACGCAATGGTCTGCTGGATGTCCGAGGTCTCCTCCCTGACATCCAGCATGAAGCTGGCGATCAAACACACGACCCGTTCGGCACGGGCAATGGTCACTGACCTCAAGTACAGACTCGACATCGACACCCTCCACCGCGATGAGGCGGCTACCTCGTTGGGCCTCAACGAGATTGGACGCGTGTTGCTGCGGTGCACCCAACCACTCTTCTTCGACGAGTACCGCCGTAACCGCTCCACGGGCAGTTTCGTGCTGATTGACGAGGCAACAAACGCCACGGTCGCTGCAGGGATGATCTTGGGTGGAGGCAGTTGAGGTGGGTGCCAGATGACCGATCAAAGCCCCGACGTTGTCTGGCAACCGGGCCTCATCGAGCGAGCCGAGCGCTGGGAATCTACGGATCAGCGGGGGGCCACGGTCTGGTTCACGGGCCTATCGGGCTCTGGTAAGTCCACTGTCGCCGCTGCGGTCGAGCGTCTGTTGGTCGCAGACGGTAGGGCCGCCTACATGTTGGACGGTGACAACATCAGGCACGGGCTCTCAGGTGACCTGGGGTTCACCGATGAGGATCGTGGCGAGAACATGCGTCGTGTCGCCGAGGTAGCTCGGTTGTTTGCCGACTCCGGAACGGTCGCATTGGTGGCCCTGATCAGCCCCTATCGAGCCGGTAGGCAGAAGGCTCGCGCCATCCACGAGGCAGCGGGCCTCAGGTTTCTGGAGGTGTTTGTTGACACCCCGCTCGAGGTTTGTGAGGAGCGTGACGCGAAGGGTTTTTATGCCCTAGCCCGTGCTGGCGAGATGCCTGGTTTCACTGGTGTCGATGCCCCCTTTGAACGGCCGGAGGCCCCCAACTTGGTACTCACCCCTGAAGATGGCCCAGCGGTGGCCGCGGCAACAAGGGTGTTGGACCTGCTGGCATAGGGCTCTGGCCGGAGTCATTCCTCAGCCGTTTCCGGAGTGCCTTCCCAGTTCAGTCGCCGCTTCTACGGCGGCACGCACTTCGTCCTCTTCGGCACCAGCGGCCACCAGTCGCGCAATCCTCTCCTCGACGTCGGCCAACAGGTCATCGTCCCACGAAGCCACATGCGCTGCAGCCGGCACCAACATGCCGACCAGCAACAGGGCTAGGGCTCCGGTGGCACCTACGAATCCAAAAACGATGGCAGCGTCGATGCTGTCAGCAATTGATGTGATGATCATCCCGGCTATCCCCACAACACAGAACACCAGGCCGACACCCCTCACAAGCGAGGGGGCAACGATCCTGGTATGGGCCTCGGCAGTACTCACCTCAAGACCCCTCAGTTCCGAACCAACGGCTTGTAGCGCACACGGTGCGGCTGTGTATCGGCACCCAGTTCCTTCTTTCGGACCGCTTCGTAGTCACTGAAGTTGCCCTCGAACCACCGAACTTGGGAATCACCCTCGAAGGCAAGGACGTGGGTGGCCACGCGGTCGAGGAACCAGCGGTCGTGACTGATGATGACAGCACAGCCAGGGTAGCTTTCCAGGCCTGATTCGAGAGCTCGAAGGGTGTCGACATCTAGGTCGTTGGTGGGCTCGTCCAGGAGCAGGAGATTGGCTCCGCTCTTGAGAACCTTGGCAAGGTGCACGCGGTTGCGCTCTCCACCTGAGAGGTCACCCACCTTCTTTTGCTGGTCGGAACCTTTGAAGTTGAATGAAGCAACGTATGCCCTGCCATTTACCTCTCGCCTGCCGACCTGCAGGAACTCCCTGTCATCTGTTATCTCCTGGTAAACGGTCCGCTCAGAGTCAAGGGAGTCGCGTGACTGGTCGACGTAGCCGATCTCGACTGTCGATCCAATGCAGATATCCCCTGAGTCAGGGGTGGTCATCGTGTCGCCTGTGGCCTCCGAAGCCGCTACCAGCATCCGAAACAGGGTGGTCTTACCGGCTCCATTTCCGCCGATCACCCCCACGATGCCCGCAGGAGGCAACGAAAAGGAGAGATCGTCAATGAGCAGGCGGTCACCAAACCCCTTGGAGAGGTGGCTGACTTGGATCACCTGGTCGCCAAGGCGCTGGTTCGCAGGAATCTCAATCTGGAGTTCCCGGTCTCGCCGTTCGGCTTCAGCGGCTTCGGCCACTAGGCGGTCGTAGGCAGCCAGCCTGGCCCTTCCCTTGGCTTGACGGGCCTTGGGTGCCATGCGGACCCACTCCAACTCCCGATCCAGCGTGCGCCGGCGGGTCGAGTCAGTCTTGTGTTCGGCATCTAGGCGGGTTCGCTTTTGCTCCAACCAACCGGAGTAGTTGCCTTTATACGGGATGCCCCTGCCATGGTCCAACTCCAGTATCCAGCCTGCAACGTTGTCGAGGAAGTAGCGGTCGTGGGTTATGGCAACCACTGTTCCGGCGTAATCACGGAGTGTGCGCTCCAACCAGGCGACGGATTCAGCATCTAGGTGGTTGGTGGGCTCATCCAACAACAACAGGTCGGGTCTGGAGAGCAGCAGGCGGCAGAGTGCGACGCGTCGTCGTTCTCCACCCGACAGCGTGGTCACATTGGCCTCGCCGGGTGGCAGGCGCAGTGCATCCATCGCGATTTCGATGTTGCGTTGCAGGTCCCACGCACCGGCAGCCTCGATTTGTTTCTCCAAACTGGCTTGGTTCTCGCCCAATTTCTCGAAGTCGGCATCGGGCTCACCCCAGCCGGCCAGGACCTTTTCGTATTGGGCCAACAGACCGGCTACCTCGCCAACGCCCTCCATCACATTTCCCTGGACGTCCATGGACTCATCTAGGGATGGCTCTTGCTCAAGCAGGCCGACAGTGAACCCGTCTGTGAGGCGAGCCTCACCGGTGAAGCTGCCGTCCAGTCCCGCCATGATCCGGAGCAGGGTCGACTTGCCGGCACCGTTGGAACCCAGCACGCCGATCTTGGCTCCCGGGTAGAAGGCAAGAGTGATGTCTTTTAACACGTCCCGGTCGGGCGGGTGGAACCGTCCGACCTTGTGCATGGTGAAGATGAACTGGGCGCTCATGGCGGCTGAGGCTACCGGCGACAGAGGGTTCGTTCCGTGGTCGTCAGACACCTCCGAACGGCCCTACGATCCCCACTGTGATCAGGGCAGTCCTTTTCGACTTCGGTGGGGTGTTGACCACCAGCCCCTTTGAGGCATTTGCCTCCTACGAGGTTGAGGCTGGGCTACCGCCGGGCACGATCAGGCTCTTGAATTCCACAAATCCAGATACCAACGCCTGGGCGGCCTTCGAGCGCAGGGAAGTTGGGACAGACGAGTTTTGCCAGCTCTTCGAGGCCGAGGCAGATGCACTCGGTCTGCAGGTCGATGCCGAGAGGGTCCTTGCCGGTCTTCGGGGTGACTTGAGGCCAACCATGATTGAGGCTCTGCGTCGCTGCTCAGCGGAATTTTCGACAGCTTTGTTGACTAACAACGTCGAGCCGATGGCTGATGGTGACATGGTCCCGGAGTTCACCGAGGTGGTTGAGATGTTTGACGTAGTTGTGGAGTCAAGTGTGGTCGGCTGTCGCAAACCCGAGCAGCGCTTCTATGAGATTGCCTGTGAACGACTTGGGGTTGAGGCCTCAGAGTGCGTCTTCCTTGACGACTTGGGAGTGAACCTCAAGCCGGCCCGAGCAATGGGTATGGCCACCATCAAGGTTGAAGATCCGGATGCGGCAATCACCGAGTTGTCAGCTGCCGTCGGGCTGACACTGGACTGAGTCGGCCTCACTAAGCAGTACCGTCGGCCCTGATGCGTATCGCTACTTGGAACGTCAACTCCCTGAAGGCCCGGATCTCAAGGGTCGAGGCCTGGATCGGGGCTGTGCGCCCCGACGTGCTCTGCATCCAAGAGACCAAGATGACTGACGAGGCGTTCCCACACTCTGCCTTTGAAGCACTCGGCTACGAGTCTGCGCACAACGGCGAAGGCCGCTGGAACGGGGTGGCCATCATCTCCCGCATCGGCCTCAAAGACGTTCGTGCTGGGTTCGCCGATGGTCGCGACGACCCCGACCCCGACGCCCGCATCCTCTGGGCTACCTGTGCCGGTGTGCGGGTCGCTTCCTGTTACGTACCAAACGGCAGGGAGGTGGGCCATGACCACTACCACTACAAGCTGGACTGGCTGGGTCGCCTGAGCGATGACCTTGTTGCCAACACCGACCCTGCAACAGACCAGGTAGTCGTGGTGGGTGACTTCAATGTGGCCCCTGACGATCGAGATGTCTGGAGCCCAGCTGCATTCGAAGGCTCAACCCATGTGACCGGACCCGAGCGCGACGCCATCAGGCGCCTGATCAGTCTTGGCTTGGTGGACGTGTTCAGGGAGCGTTTTGATGAGGCCGGGCTGTACTCCTGGTGGGACTATCGAGCCGGGGCCTTCTACAAGAAGCAGGGAATGCGCATTGACTTGGTCCTGGCCTCTCGACGTGCCACCAAGGCACTCGACTTCGTTCTCATCGATCGAAACGAGCGCAAAGGTGAGAAGCCCAGCGACCATGCACCGGTCGTAGCTGATTTCTCCATGGACTGAGTGTCTGAGACCATTACACACCCATCACAGCCCCCTTCGGATGGTTTGATTCTCGCCGGCCTGCGCGAGGTGTGCCTCGTGTTGCCGGGGGTTGAGGAGCGCGTCAACCACGGGATGCCGACATTTGGCATTGTGGGTAGGCGGGCCTTCGCCAACCTCCATGAGAACCAGTTCGATGGCAGGTCGACGCTCTGGTTCAAGGCTGCTCCAGGGGTTCAGGATGAACTCGTGGAACAGGAGTCAGATCGTTTCTTTGTTCCGCCCTACCTGGGTCCGCGTGGTTGGGTGGGTTTGCGCCTTGACGTGGATCTGGACTGGCAGGAGGTAGCCGGAATGGTCGAGGAGGCATGGAGGTTGACTGCCCCAAAACGACTCATCGCAGAGTTGGACGGTTAGTTCGGGTTCAGTCCAGGCCGGCCAGTACCGCTAGTAGTTCATTGCCGTAGCGGTCCACCTTGACCGGTCCGATCCCGGGGATGGAAAGCAGTTCTGCTGGAGTGGTTGGCAGCATCTCGAGGATTGCCTCGAGTGTGGCATCGGAGAACACCACGAAAGCGGGCACGTTGGCTGCCTTTGCCGTTGCCAGTCGCCAGGCCTTCAATGCGGCGACATCAGGGTTTTCGGGTGGTGACGGTCGACGGGTGTGTGAGCGTGCCGCCTTTGCACGACGGCCCTGGTCGTGGTGGTCCAGTGGCCTGTCCAGGGCCGTAATGGCAGCTTCGATGTCGACTAGCCAGGGTGACGGTGACCTCTTGGAGGTGCGGGTTCCAAAGGTGCGCTCAGCTGCCCAGGAGCAGTGCAGCGTCTCCTCGGCGCGAGTGAGGGCCACGTATAGGAGACGGCGTTCCTCGGCCAGGGCATTCGGATCGTGGGCATGGCCGATTGGTACCAGGCCGTTTTCTAGGCCGGCAATGTGCACAGTCGGCCACTCCAGTCCCTTGGCTCCGTGGAAAGTGACGACCTCGACGGCATCGGTGGAGTCGTCGATCTCGTTACCTGCGATTTTGTGGACCCACGTGGTGAAATCAGCAGGAGTTCCCGTTGGGTCAAGGGTGAGAAATTCATCGCGCAGGTATCGCAGTTCAGCAAAGGCTGCCTCCCGTTCAGCGTTGCTGTGGTCAGCCACCTGGTTGGAGGTGTCGGACCCTGCTCTTGGTAGGAAGTCATCGAACTGTTTGGCGAGGGATCCCCCGCTTGTCTTCGCCATCAAACTCAGTGCACTCTTCACATCTGGCTGGTCCTTGATGCCGCTTCCAGAACGTGTCCGGATGGGGATGCCTGCGTCCTTGAGGGCAGCGGCCACTTTTCCGGTCTGGGCGTTAGTGCGTACCAGGACCGCCTGTTGTGACCAGGGCCGGTTGGCCCCATGCGAGTCCCTCACCCTTTGGGCGATGGCTTCGGCTTCTTTCTTGTCATCGGGATAGGAGTTGACGGTGGGGGTGGGCCCGCTTGGCTTGTTGGCTTCCATGGGTTCGTGGCCGGCCAGTGCCGCGGCAGCCGTGCGGAGGACCTGTGGAGTGCTCCGGTAGTTCTGGCGGAGTTCCAGGACCGTGCCATCGCGGAAGTGGGTATCGAACCGGCGAAGGTGGTCGGCGTCGGCACCATTCCAGCCGTAGATGGCCTGGTCGGGGTCTCCCACCACACACAGGTCCTGACGGCCGCCTAGCCAGGCGTCAAGCAGGGAGAACTGCAGCGGGTTGACGTCTTGGAACTCATCGACGTACAGGTGTCGAAAGCGCCACCTCTGGGCATCGGCGAACAGCTTGGACTTCCTTCCATCGCCTGTGAGGGCACGTCTGCAGTCGTCCAACAGGTCGTCGAAGTCGACCATTTTCTTCTGCGACTTCTCATCCTCGTACTTCCTGAAGATTTCCGCGATGACTGTGAGGGCTAGTGGTGGATTCCGGCCAGCCTCTTCTGCTGCAGCCGCGTATCTTTCCGGAGCTACTCGTCGGGCCTTGGCCCACCCGATTTCGCTGACCACGTCCTTAACATCGGTGGTGCGTCTGTCGCGTGGTACGTGTTTGGTGATCAGGTCTGACCTGCGGTCAAGTAATTGCGGTTCGGGAATGTCGTTGTCTTTCCACCAGATCCGCAGTTGTGCGTAGGCGACCGAGTGGAAGGTTCCAGCCGCAACTTGGTCACGGAGACCCAGGATGCGCAGCCGAGAGCGCAGTTCAGCGGCGGCCTTGCGGGTGAAGGTAAGGGCTAGAACACGACGAGGGTCGCTGCGGCCGGTCAGGGAGCGCCAGGCGATCCGGCGGGTGAGTACACGGGTCTTGCCGGATCCCGCTCCAGCATGGATGGCAAGGGGAGTCGTATCTGTGGTCACAGCGTTCGCCTGCGCCTCATCTAGGCCGTTCAGCAGCGCATCGGCTGCTGTTGAGGTCTCGGGCCCATCGGTTAGCACTTCGAGCTCCGACGTCGGTGAGGGCATGACCGCACCCTACCCACAGGAGGTGACGGCATTCCCCGGGAGATGTCGGTCCCTGTAGTGCACCGTCAGATGGCAGTTCGTTCCATTGGAACGTGGGGGAGTCCCTCATCATCGAAGTCCGGTCCGGTCCTCTCATAGCCCAGCGACCGGTACCAGTCCTCGAGGTGCGCCTGGGCGTGGAGGGTTATTCGTCCTGGAGTGGACCCGTGAACATGGTCGATGAGCCTCCTAGCTAGGCCCTGGCTCCTGTGTGCCTGGTCGGTTACGACCCTGCCGATTCTGTGTTTTCCGTCATCCTCAGCCAGGACCCGTAGGTAAGAGACGACGCCTCCGGCCCCGTCGACGAAGACGTGCCGGGTGCCGTCCTCGGAGTCGCGATCGTCGGGGTCGGTGTAGACAATGTCTTGTTCGACCACAAAGACCACTGCGCGTAACCGCATAATCGAGTAGAGGGTTGATGTGTCGAGTTCGCTGAATTTGCAGTCTCTGATGGTCCTCACAAGGGCGACGGTACCCGCCCCCCGGGGCTAGGAAGTCCCGCCCGGCTTGCCCAACGACTGCTGGCATCCGATGATGGCTGTGTGAGCACTGCCAAACTGCCGACCGGAATACACCTTTGCTATGAATCGTTCGGCGACGCCAACGCACCCATGATCTTGTTGATGCACGGTCTTGGTAGCCAGTTGCTGCTCTGGGAGGAGGGCTTTTGTGAGTGCTTGGCGGCCACTGGCTTTCGGGTAGTTCGCTACGACCACCGGGACAGTGGCTTGTCTACGATGGTCGAGGACGGTGATTCATACACCCTTGCTGACATGGCTGCTGATGCCGTTGGCCTTCTCGACCACCTAGGTGCCAAAAGTGCCCACATCGTGGGATTCTCCCTCGGGGGGATGATTGCCCAGACCTTTGCCATCGAATATCCGGACCGGACCCGCAGCCTGGTCTCGATGGGTTCCAACACGGGCAACCTCGAATTCGGCGTGCCCTCTAGTGAGATACTCGTCGCCCTGGTGGCATCCGCACCCGATGCACCAGGGGAACGGGTTGAAAAGGACTTGGCTGACCGTCGGCTCTGGGCCAGTCCCGAATGGCATGACGACGACCATGCCCTAGCCACGTTCACCCGCTACGCGGCTCGCTCTATCCAGTCCAGTGATGCCTTCAACCGGCAGTTCGCCGCGGGCTCTGGCAACAGGGAGGAGGCCCTCAAGACCCTGAACGTGCCGACATGTGTGGTCCATGGAACTGCAGACACCCTTATTCCAATGAGTGGCGGTCAGAGGACGGCAGCGATCGTGCCGGGCGCAGTCATCGTACTAATCGAAGGCTGGGGCCATGACTTGCCAGCAGGTGCCTGGCCCCACCTAGTCGATGCCATCTCCACACATGCACTGAACGTTGAGGCTGCGCTGTCGGGTTGTACGACAACTGGGGGTTCCAATGGGAGCTCTTGATGGTGTCCTGGTTCTGGAACTGGCCGGAATCGGCCCTGGACCATTTTGCGGAATGATGCTGGCCGACATGGGTGCCGAGGTAGTGCGCATCGACCGAGCCAGCGCAGTGCGGGGGGGTGACCCGGCTGTGCCACCGGTGACGGTCAACGACCGTGGGAGGCGCAGTGTGGGTGTTGACCTCAAGTTGGCCGAAGGCCTTGAGGTGGCCATGTGCCTTGTTGAAAGGGCCGAGATGGTCTTTGAGGGCTTCCGTCCCGGGGTGGCTGAGCGGCTGGGTATCGGACCCGAGGACTGCAAGGCCCGAAACCCTGCCATCGTGTACGGGAGAATGACAGGTTGGGGCCAGGAGGGCCCCTATTCGCAGGCAGCGGGACACGACATCAACTACATAGCACTGGCTGGTGCACTGGCACACATAGGGAGGGATGACTCGGGGCCCGTACCACCGTTGAACCTAGTGGGGGACTTTGGTGGTGGCGGAATGTACTTGGCATTCGGCATGGTTTGTGCATTGTTGGAGGCCCGCTCATCTGGAGAGGGTCAGGTGGTGGATGCCGCGATGGTGGATGGATCCGCCAGCCTCATGGGCATGTTCCATGGAATGATGGCAACCGGCTTTTGGGACCCGGACAGAGGTAGAAATATGCTTGACACCGGTGCCCATTACTACGACGTGTACGAGTGCTCCGATGGTGGATGGATCTCGATCGGCTCAATCGAGCCGCAGTTCTACGCCGAATTGATCGACAAACTGGGTCTTGATCCAGAGGAGTTCGCAGACCAACACGATCGTTCTAGGTGGCCCGAATTGAAGCAGCGAATCGCCGATGTCGTTGCCACCCGGACCCGCGACGAATGGGATGAGATTCTCCAGGGGAGCGATGTCTGTTACGCGCCCGTTCTGAATGCTCAAGAGGCCATCGAGCATCCACACAATGTTGAGCGTGGGACTTTCGTCGAGGTGGCAGGACTGGTTCAGCCAGGTCCTGCACCGAGGCTGAGCCGCACCCCTGGCGAGGTTCGCCGTCCACCGGCACACCCGGGTCAACACACTGACGAGGTCCTTTCCATGGTCGGCTATGACACCGGCGAGATAGCCGCCCTTAGGTCCTCTGGCGCGGTGGCCTGATCCCAGAGTGTCGGAGTTGGGCATGGAGGGGGAGGCTCCGAGTTCCATCGAAGGCATGATTGTCAGATGTCTCACTCGTTCCTGTTGACCCTGGGCAGCCTCCATGACATCCACGAGGGCGTGGCGTGGGTGATGGTGATGGGTAACGGCATGGCAGGCGCCTGGGCGCTTGCCGCCCACCGTGTCGCGGTCCTGCGCGGGCGCTCTCTTTGGTGGTTCATCGCCCTAGTGCAGTTGTCGATAGTTGCCCAGGTCTCTATCGGGGTGGGCCTAGTAGCGGGCCAGGGGATCGATCCTCCACAGTTCCACTTGTTTTATGGCTTCGTTGCGTTCATCACCGTGGGAATCGTCTACAGCTATAGGCAAAGCATGAGGGCCCACCGTTACCTGCTCTACGGCTTCGCAAGCCTGTTCCTGATGGGGCTTGGAATCCGGGCCATGCTTGTTGGGGCGGGCTGATAGCGCCTCAGGCCGTGAGTCGCCTGCGCAAGTCGGACAACTGGTTGCGCAACTCCTCGGGGAGTTTGTCGCCAATACGGGCGTAGTGCTGTTCGATCAGGTCGGCCTCGCTCTGCCATGCGTCGTTGTCAACAGCCAGTAGGGCGGCCATGTCCCCATCGCTCAGGCCCAGGCCGTCACGGTCTATGGAGTTGGGAGCGGGTACTAGGCCCGTGGCTTTGGCGACCGCTTCACCTGTTCCGTCAATCCTCTCCAGCACCCACTTCAGGATTCTGACATTGTCGCCGAATCCGGGCCACATGAAGTCTCCGTTGGTGTCCTTGCGGAACCAGTTCACCCAGTACATTCGAGGTAGATCCACCGAGTTGGTGCTCAATCCCATCTCCAGCCAGTGGGCGAAGTAGTCGCCGATGTTGTAGCCGACGAAGGGGAGCATGGCGAAGGGATCAAAGCGAACCTGGCCCACGGTTCCGGCTGCAGCGGCGGTCTTTTCAGAGCTCATGATCGAGCCCAGAAACACCCCGTGTTCCCAACTGAGCGCTTCGGTCACGAGAGGGACGTTGGTGGCTCTGCGGCCTCCGAACAGGATCGCCGAGATTGGTACCCCATCCGGATCTTCCCACTCGGGAGCTATGGAGGGGCACTGGGAAGCCGGCGCGGTGAAGCGAGCGTTGGGGTGTGCGGCGCGTGTGTCGCTATCAGGTGTCCAGTGCTCACCCCTCCAGTCGGTCAGTTCGTCGGGCGACTCATCAGTCATGCCCTCCCACCAGACGTCACCATCAGAGGTGGTGGCCACATTCGTATAGATGCAGTTTCCCCAGAGGGTCTTCATGGCGTTGGCATTGGTTTTTAGTGAGGTGCCCGGTGCCACGCCGAAGAAACCGGCTTCTGGATTGATGGCGTAGAGGCGCCCGTCTTTACCAAACTTCATCCAAGCGATGTCGTCGCCGACTGTCTCGACGGTCCAGCCGGGGAGGGTCGGTACGAGCATGGCCATGTTTGTCTTGCCGCACGCTGAAGGGAAGGCAGCTGCTATGTAGTGCTTCTCGCCGTTGGGCGGCGTGATACCGAGGATGAGCATGTGTTCAGCCAGCCACCCACCGTCACGGGCCATGGTGGACGCGATCCGCAGGGCGAAGCACTTCTTCCCGAGGAGGGCGTTACCCCCGTAGCCGGATCCATACGACCAGATTTCCCTGGTTTCTGGGAAGTGGGAGATGTACTTGTTGTCGGCGTCACATGGCCACGGGACGTCTTGGATCCCTTCAGACAGCGGGAAGCCAACCGAGTGCACACAGGGGACGAACGGGTCGTCACCTAGGGAGTCGAGAACTGCTTGGCCCATGCGGGTCATTGTCCGCATGTTCACGACCACGTAGGGAGAGTCGGTTAGCTGTACGCCGATGTGAGCGATGGGTGAGCCAAGAGGGCCCATGCTGAAAGGAACTACGTACATTGTGCGGCCCTGCATGGCGCCTGTGTACAGCGCCAGCATCTTGGCCTTTAAGTCATCAGGATCGCACCAGTTGTTAGTGGGGCCGGCGTCTCCAGGATCGGTGGTGGCGATGTAGGTACGGTCCTCGACCCTGGCCACGTCAGCTGGGTCGGAAAGAGCGAGGTAGCTGTTCTCCCTGAGGTCGTCATTGAGACGTTTGAAAGTACCCACCTTGACAAGCTCGCTAGCCAGTCTGTCGTATTCGGCCTCAGAGCCGTCACACCAGTGGATCTGGTCGGGTGAGAGGATCTCCTGCCAATGGGAGATCCATTGGATCAGTTGGCGATTACCGGTTGGTGCCATGCAATCCCATTGCTATACGGATGGAGCGCCAATTGCCACACGACCAGGTGTGACACCTGTCCGTTGCTATCAAGACAAGTCGGGTGTGCCCATGTCGACCTCGGAGCCGAGGGATAGGCCACTTGCTCGGCCGTCGCGATCAAGGTCGAAGACGACCCGCTGGCCCTGTCGGAGCATGCGAAAGATCGATCCCTCCAGAGCATCATCAGCTAGGTCGAATTCAGCCAGATCGGACTCGCGGACCACGATCCCGTCCCCTGTGCCCGGGTCGTAGGACTTGATCACACCTTGCACAGCGTCTCCATTTGCCTGTCTGGGGACGATTCAGGCCCGCTCGGCAGACCGGTGGGCGGCCTTAGTGACCTTGCCTGCCTTTATGCAACCAGTGCAGACGTCTATTCGCCGAGTGGTCTTGCCAACTACCGCACGCACACGCTGGATGTTGGGGTTCCAGCGGCGGTTGGTCCGCCGATGGGAGTGGCTTAGGGATTTGCCGAACCAGGGCTTCTTGCCACAGATCTCACAGACGGACGCCATCACACACCTTGGTCTTCTCGTCGGCCTCATGGGCCGGTAGCGGAACTGTAGAAGCGTACGGTCAAAAACCCAGTGTCTCCAACCCTTGCCACCTCACGTACCGGGATCTGACTGCCCGTGCCGCGCTGTTGGTTACGCTCGTGGACCGTGACGATCCTCTCCCTGGACGCTGGCTCCCTTCGTTCGACCATGCATGGGTTTGCTGATGTCCTGTCGAGCCACCGTGAGGTCCTCAATCTCCTGAATGTCTATCCGGTCCCAGACGGGGACACCGGCACCAACATGTACATGACAGTTGAATCGGTGGTGGCCGGGCTGGACCAACTCGAAGATGGCTCAGACATGGCAACGGTTGCCGGCGCAATCTCGCACGGCTCTCTGATGGGTGCCCGCGGGAACTCCGGCGTCATCCTCTCGCAGATCCTTCGCGGCCTCATGGAGGTGATGAGTGGCTCTGGTGGCGACCATGGCCCTGTGGACGGCCGAGTGTTGGCCGACGGCTTGGCCAGTGCCTCGGCCGCCGCCTATACGGCGGTCATGAGACCCGTCGAGGGGACGATCCTGACTGTGGTCCGAGAGTCGTCAACTGCAGCGCTCAGTGCTGCTGAGGCGGGTGGCGACCTCCTCTCTGTCGCTGCGACAGCACGTGCAGCAGGTGGCGAGTCCCTCGAGCGGACACCTGAACTCCTTCCTGTACTGGCCGAGGCTGGGGTGGTCGATGCGGGGGGGAGCGGTTACCTGCTCTTGTTGGATGCCCTGTTGACGGTGATCGATGGCCGACCACTACCGGATCCGCCCGAGGTCTCCGGCCCGGGCGGTGGGTTTTCAGCCGAGTCTCACCCATCCGTACAGGAAGGCACCAGGTACGAGGTGATGTACTTCTTGGATGCCCCTGATGAGAGTGTCCCGGGGTTCAAGGAGGAGTGGGACTCCCTCGGTGACTCGATCGTGGTGGTGGGTGGTGATGGAATCTGGAACTGCCACGTCCACACCGATGAAATCGGTGCAGCCATTGAGGCCGGAATCGCTGTGGGTCGTCCACACCGGATACGGGTCACAGACCTCTACGAGGAGGTTGAGGAGCAGGCGTGGGTTCGTGACAACATCGATGATGGAGGGCCGACTGATCCTGTTGACTGTGCCGTTGTTGCCGTGGCCAACGGTGAGGGGCTGCGTCAGATCTTTAGGTCCTTGGGTGTGCGCAGGGTCGTCCTTGGTGGACAGTCGATGAACCCGTCAACCACCGACCTGCTCGAGGCGGTCGAAGCCGTGCCAGCAGACCAGGTCGTCCTGCTCCCCAACAACGGCAACATCATTCCGGTTGCTGAGCAGGTTGACGGCCAGACTGACAAGACGGTGAGGGTTGTCCCGACCCGCGGGGTAACGGAGGGCTTCGCCTCGCTCCTCGAATACGACCCGCGTGGGACAGCAGACGGCAATGCTGCAGCAATGGCAACGGCTGCATCATCGGTCCTGGCTGGAGAGGTCACCGTGGCTGTACGCGATGCTGCCAGTGACGCTGGTGCCATCAGCGAGGGAGACCACCTGGGCCTTTCTGGTGGAAAGGTGAGGGTCATTGCCGATTCCCTCTTTGCTGTAACGACCGGCCTCCTCGACGCTGTGCTGACAGATGAGCACGAACTTGTGACCCTCATCGAAGGTGTTGATGCCGACGAGGCTACGACGGCATCCGTCGTCTCTTGGCTCGAAGTCGGACACCCCGATATCGAGGTCGAGACCCATGTCGGCGGACAACCCCTCTATCCCTACTACTTGGGAATCGAGTAGGGGGCCGAAGGCGTGGCCGGCAACGGCGTAACCCTCAGGGAACTGCGCGATCGGCCTGTCACTGACTTGAACGGTGTAAGTGACAAGAGAGCGAAGGCCCTGGCAAAGGTCGACGTGCACTCCGTGCTGGACATGCTCTGCTATTACCCGCGCAGGTACCTGGACAGGAGCAGAGAGGCCACAATTTCAGCTCTTCCGGTGGGAGAGGAGGGGATGGTCCTAATAAGGGTCACCTCCGTGTCGGCGCGCCGCACCCGGAATCGGCGATCGCTTGTTGAGGTGAAGGTTGAAGACGATACGGGGTCGCTCCGCCTCATCTTCTTCAACCAGCCATGGAGGGAACGACAACTGTCGGTTGGAACTGAGGCAGTGGTGTTCGGAAAAGTTGACCAGTACCAGGGCCACGACCAGATGGCGAACCCGGTGGTGGATCTGGTGGGTGACCGAACGGGCAGGATCGTCGCTGTCTACCCCCAGTCCGAGGCAGCTGGTCTCCACACCTGGGAGTTTGACTCCATGGCAGCCGAGGCGCTACGGAGGGTGACTAAGGGCCGTGGTTTCGCCGATCCGGTACCTGGCGAGGTTCTTGATTCATACCGCCTTGTTGGCCGCTCAGACGCCTTCAGGGGCATTCACCGTCCTGCATCCATGAAAGAGGTGGCCGAGGCGAGGAGGCGGCTCGTGTTCGACGAGTTACTCCGCATCCAACTCGAGCTTGTCCAACGCAAGGTCGAGCTGGAGTACACCACGGAGGGGCTTGTCCACAACATCAACGGTGAACTGGTTAGAGCGTTCCATGGAGTCCTGAGGTTCTCGCTGACGGATGCCCAGATCCGAACGATTGACGAGATCGGTGCCGACCTCTTCCAGCCCCGCCCCATGCACAGGCTCCTTCAGGGTGATGTCGGATCTGGAAAGACCGTTGTAGCCGTCACAGCCATGCTGGCTGCTGTGCAGGGTGGCCACCAGGGAGCGCTGATGGCCCCAACAGGGGTGTTGGCCGAACAACACCACCTGGGCGTGACCGAACTACTCACCGATCTCATGGTTCCAGATCCGACGACCCTCCTCGGACACAGACCCCTCAAGGTCGACCTTCTAACCGGCAGGACCTCGGCACCCGAGCGGAGGCGAATCACCACTGAACTATCCGAAGGCCGCGTGGACCTCCTCATCGGCACGCATGCACTCATCCAGGAGGGCCTTGAGTTCAACTCGCTGGGTGTTGTCGTGATTGACGAGCAGCACCGGTTCGGTGTCGAACAGCGTGCGGCGTTACGCGAAAAGAATGCCGACGGAACGGTTCCTGACGTCCTAGTCATGACAGCGACACCGATTCCCAGGACAGCCGCCATGACCGTCTATGGAGACCTTGATGTTTCGGTACTAGACGAGATGCCTCCTGGACGGACACCCATCACCACCTCCTGGGTGGAAGAGGCAAACGAGGAGGTCTGGCAGGCAGTCAGGTCCGAGGTTGCGGCCGGGTTTCAAGCCTACGTGGTGTGCCCCCTTGTCGAGGAGTCCGAGACCCTCGAGGCTCGGTCTGCTGAGGAGACCTTTGCTGAGCTATCGGGCGGACCGCTGGCCAACCTTCGGTTAGGCCTACTCCATGGACGGGTTGGCACCGCCGAACGGGAGGATGCAATGAGTCGTTTCCGTCAGGGAGACCTTGATGTGATGGTCGCCACTACGGTCATTGAGGTCGGCGTGGATGTACCGAACGCTACGGTCATGGTCGTGCTTGATGCGGCTCGCTTCGGTATCGCGCAGTTGCACCAACTCAGGGGCCGGGTCGGTCGTGGATCGGCTGCAAGCAGATGCATCTTGGTCGGCGAGGCACCAACTTCCGATTCCGAGGAGAGGCTTAGGGCCCTGGTCCGTAGCACAGACGGCTTCGAGTTGGCTGAGGTTGATCTGGATTTGCGGGGCGAGGGAACGATCATGGGTGAACGCCAGAAGGGTCGCAACGACTTACGCCTTGCGTCCCTGCGCCGCGACCGGGAGTGGGTAGAGGTGGCCCGCGAGGTGGCGGTGCATTTGGTGGGCGACGGTACCGGCCTAGTTGGGCATCCCTGCCTAGCAGACGAGGTGGCACTTTTCTTGGGGGAGGCTGAGTCGGACTTCCTCCTCAAGTCCTGAGAGTGACTGGTCTACTGGTCGCTACAGGTCCGGTTCGTCGGTCTCATCGGGCATGACGATGTCCCAGCGGTCCATACAGAGTTCACATCTGTAGGCGACCGAGTCGCCCGGTTCCAACTCATGGTCCGGATGGCCAAGCAGGTGGCACGTTCCGCCACAGTCCACACAGATGATGTTGGCAGGGGCTTGCACGGGTGGAATAGTAGTGGTCCGGCGCGACCGCCTACGAGAGAGTCGGCACCATACTGGGCCAATGAGAGTTGTTGCGGGAACCGCCGGAGGACGACGCCTAGTTGGCCCTACCGGGCCTGGACTGCGCCCGACCAGTGACAGGGTCAAAGAATCCATGTTCAACGCCCTCTACAGCCTCGGCGCCATCGATACTGCTGTGGTACTGGACCTGTTCGCCGGAACCGGGGCTCTCGGGATTGAGGCACTTTCGCGTGGGGCCAAACGGGCGGTATTCGTGGAGAACTCCCAGTCTGGGGCGCACTTGGTGCGCCAGAACCTCGCCACTTGCGGCCTGGAGGACCGGGCTGAGGTAATCGTGGCTGACGGACCTACATGGGTCCGTTCCGACCAGACTGAGTGGGATCTCGTGCTATTGGACCCACCGTATGACTTCGATTCATGGCCTGGCCTGCTCAACTCTATGGAGACTGTCCCACCGGGTTCGGTGGTGATGGTCGAATCCGACCACCAGTTTGACCCCGGCCCACGGTGGCATGTCGAGTCCACCCGTCGCCACGGGAGTACCGTAGTGATGCTGATGAGGTCAGCACCCGAAACCAACCAACAAACCCGACCGACTGGGAGCCACCACCAGTGACCCGAGTCCTCTATCCTGGATCCTTTGACCCCGTCCACAACGGCCACGTCGAGATGGTTGAGACGTCGGCGCGGTTGTTTGATGAGGTGGTTGTAGCCGCCCTCATCAACCCGGCGAAGGGTGATGGCCTCTTTGGCCTTGAGGAGCGAATGGCTCTCCTCGACAAGTGCTTCGATCACCTTTCCAACGTGACGACCACTTCTTTTGATGGCCTCGTAGTAGACCTTGCGGCTGGGGTTGGGGCCGATTTCATTATCAAGGGCCTGCGGGCCGTATCCGACTTTGAGAGTGAGCTCCAGATGGCTCAGATGAATTCGGCAATTTCGGGGGTCGAGACACTCTTCCTCCCTACGGCTTCAAAAAGCTCATTTCTGGCCTCAAGGCTCATTCGAGAAGTAGCACGCCTCGGCGGTGACGTTTCCACCATGGTTCCAAGTGCCGTTTCAGAGCACCTGATAGACCGGTACTCGTCATGACTGATCAGCCTTCACAGGCACCTCAAACATCCGAGACCTTCCAGCCACCCGCGTCGGTTGCCCCGGACCCCTATAGGCCCCCTCAGGTCGAGGCCATTCTCAGGCAGGTTCGCGATCTGGTTGCATCGGCCCGCCCGATGCCCCTTTCAACCTCGTCCATGATCAACAAGGACGAATTGTTGAACGTGCTTGATGAAGCCGTTGCACGCCTCCCCGATGAACTAAGAGCTGCCCGCTGGTTGCTGAAAGAACGCGAGGAGTTTCTGGCAAAGGTCCGCGGTGAGGGTGACGACATCCTGGAACTGGCCAGGTCCAGAGCCGAGCGTCTTGTCCAGCGCACAGAGGTCGTGAGGACAGCTGAACAGCGTGCCCGGCAACTACTGGAGACAGCTCGTGAAGAGGCGCGCAGGATGCGGCGTGAGACTGAGGACTACTGCGACCAGAAGCTCGGAAGCTTCGAAACCCTCCTCACCAGCACCAGGGACGCCATCGCTAGCGGTCGCCGTCGTCTGCAGGAGACCGTGTTGGACCGTGATCGCGAGAGCCGGGAAGAGGAGGCCCGGGCCACCGAGGAGGAGGCCACCCGCTCTAAGCCCAGTTCTGTTTTTTTCGACCAGGATCAGGAAGACGACGAGCTCGGCTGACACCGGTCAGGCCGCGACTTCCTGGTTCCAGTGCCGCCGTGACCCGGGACCTTCTCCTTCCCCTCGATGCCCTTAGGCGCCATCACGGTGTCATTAGGGAAGTTGGTGTTCAAGTGACACTCGATGACCTGGCAATCGGTACTGTTGAGGTAATCGATGGTCGGGTCGACCTCTCGTTGCTGCTCGAGGTACGGGGTGACGAGATTGCGGTGTCTGGAGTGCTGCGAGCCGATTGGACCGGTGAGTGCCGACGCTGCCTTGACTCGGTGTCAGGACACCTGGATCTGGAGATAAACGAGGTTTGCGTACCTGATCGTCCTGACAGCGAGGGGAACCCCCCTGACACGGGAGATGTCTACCTTCTGTCGGGAGAGAACTTGGACTTGGAGCCGATAGCGCGAGATGCCGTGCTACTAGCGTTGCCGCTGTCTCCCCTCTGCGGCGACCAATGCGAAGGTCCCGACGCAGAACGGTATCCAGCCGGCGATCTGACCAACATCGCCTCTGACGAACAGCCCTCCATGGATCCGCGGTGGGCGGTACTCGACATCCTCCGGGAAGGTGCAGACGGAGAGGGCAACGAGCAGCAATCTGATCCCGAGAGTTTGTCGTAATCGAAAGGACTGACCTGGTTCCGGTGCGGGTTACGCGGTCGTCCCGCTAGCCTTGCGGAGTCGTTGGGACAGCACCTTGCTCACCCTGATGCCCAGTTCAGACCACCGATTACCTCCGAGGAACCGACGATGGCCGTTCCCAAGAAGAAAACCTCAAAGGCCAAGGGCCGTAGTCGCAAAGCCGCTGCTTGGACTCTTGACACGGCATCGCGTAGTGCATGCGACCGATGTGGTGCCACTAAGCGACCCCATCGGGTCTGCGGAAATTGCGGCTGGTATGCCGGACGCCAGGCAGTTGACGTCGACTGACGGCAATACGGCCATTCCCCTGTGACTCATCATCTGTCAACAGGGTCGTGATGCTTCCCATCGCCGTAGATGCAATGGGAGGAGACAATGCTCCGGCCGAGATCGTGGTCGGCGCCCGCCTTGCTGTCGACGAGGGCACACCAGTCTTGCTGGTGGGTCGTTCCGAAGAAATGGGCGACACCGGCGACATTCCGATTCTTGAGGCCTCTGAGGTTATTGCCATGGATGCCGAGCCAGGCTCCAGCGTGCGTCGAATGAAGGACTCCTCTCTGGTCAGGGCTGCCGAAGCGGTTCGTGACGGTACTGCCTCAGCGATGGTTAGTGCTGGAAACACGGGTGCCACCATGGCAAGTGCCCTGCTCCGCATGGGCCGCATAAAGGGCGTATCTCGTCCTGCCATAGCCACCCTTCTACCGGCTCCTGGCACAACCCCGACAGTGCTATTAGACGCCGGTGCAAACTCCGAGTGCAGCCCGGATTGGCTTGTGCAGTTCGGCCAGATGGGTGCAGTTTTTGCTACAGACCGTCTTGGGATACGGGAACCCCGTGTTGCGCTGTTATCCATTGGTGAGGAACCCGGTAAGGGCAATCCTCTTGTAAAGGAGGCCTACGAAGCCCTGGAGGCTGTCGAGTTGGCACAGGGCGTGTTCATTGGGAACGTCGAGGGCAGGGACCTGTTGACCGATGCGGTCGATGTGGTTGTCACTGATGGGTTTACCGGAAACGTGACATTGAAGACTCTGGAGGGCAGCATGAAGACCCTCATTACAGCCCTGTTCGCCAGCATGTCTGACAGGCCCGAGGCACTGGAGGCGGCCGATGTACTGGCACCCGAGTTCGATGCTCTCTACCGGCAGTTCCACCCCGACACCTACGGCGGAGCCATACTCCTGGGCGTGCGGGGTGTATGTATCATCAGCCACGGCTCCACCGGTGCAACGGCGATGAAGAACGCGATTGGTATTGCTGCGGAAATGGTTGAGGCTGAGGTGGTTGACCACCTGACGACGGCTGTGGGTAGTGCCGACTGAGTTCAGTTCAGACATCCAGGTGTTTTCAATCATTTTCATGTTGTTTCAATCAGTGCTCGCCAGGCCTGCTGGCCCGGTAGGCTTGCCACGGCCGCGTAAGAGGCATAGGGCGCGAGGAGTCTCAGGTGCCAGCAGAAACCCATGTTGAAGGCACCCCGTTGGGGCGCGACGAGATCCTCGGAGTCATCCGGGAGCGGCTAGCTGACATCCTTGAGATTGAGCCGACCGCGATCAGTGAAGGCGCCTCTTTCGCCGAAGACCTAAATGCCGACTCCCTAGCACTCATAGAACTGGTCGAGGCCCTTGAAGAGGAACTGGGTGAGCGTTCGGTTGGCTTTCGGTTCGACGATGATGACCTCGAAGACCTCAGGTCTGTACGTGACGCCGTCGACTATGTCGTCTCCCGCCTCGGCTGAGAACCTGGTCGTCGGTCAGCCGATCAGTGAGCAGCTCGATGGGGGCGCCGCTGGCGAGGCAATCGACGCCTTCCAGGGCGCCATCGGACACCGGTTTGCTAATGCCAGACTTCTGACGGCTGCGCTCACCCACCGTTCATGGTGCGCAGAGTATGGAGGTGAGTCGAACGAACGCCTCGAGTTCCTTGGTGATGCCGTACTCGGCCTCGCCGTAACGGACACGGTGTTTCGTTCCCGACCTGACCACGACGAGGGCGACCTCGCAAAGATCAGGTCAGCGGTGGTCAGCGAGGATGCCCTGGCCGCTGCTGCGCGCTCTATGGGTCTAGGAGGGGTTTTACGGCTTGGCCGTGGCGAGGCTGCCTCGGGTGGTAGTGACAAGTCCTCGATCCTGTGTGACGCAATGGAGGCGGTTGTCGGAGCGGTGTTCCTCGATGCTGGCCACGCCTGTTCGATTGAGGTTGTTCACAAACTGCTGGCCGAACCGATCAGAGCTGCTTCGCTTCGCCCGGGCGATAATGATTTCAAGACCCGTCTCCAAGAAATGGCGGCACGTAGTTCCGGTGAGGTCCCCCGCTACCTCCTCACATCCGAGGGCCCGGAACATGACACGAGGTTCGAGGCGGTCGTCAAGGTGGGAGGAATGACATTCGGCCCAGGCTGTGGAACGTCCAAGAAGCGAGCGGAACAAGCGGCGGCAAGGATGGCGTGCGCAGCCCTCGACGACAAAAACAACTCGACAATCGAAACAACCGGAGATAAGTCGTGACAGTTGATTATGAGTTGCCCGAGATCGAGACTATTCGGCGTGACCTGGACCGCGAGATTGGCGGCCGTAAGGTCAAGTCTGCCGAGGCGGCGTCGATGGCTGTTCTTGGGCGGTACCGCAACCGAAAGTCATTCACTTCAAGCTTGACGGGTCGGAAGTTGACCTCGGTTAGGCGAGTGGGCCTTCACCTCGCCATAGGGCTTGACGGTGATGACCTGCTAGTGATCCAGATGGGATCGGGATCGTCTCTGCGACGTCATTCTGGCCGGGACACCGTGCTTCCAGGAACTGAGTTGATCATTACTTTCACCCAGGGAGGCCAAGTTCGCCTTGTCGATTCCGAAGGGGGGTCCGAGGCATTCGTCGTTGCTGCCACAGAGTTGACGGCCGAGGTCCCGGGCTTGGCGGAGCTCGGCATTGACCCTGTCGGAGAACCCGTTCCGCTGAATGTTTTCGCTGGGCAGGTGCTAGGTCGCGACATGGAATTGAAGGCCCTGCTTACTGATGACTCGGTGATTGTCGGACTGGGTGACATCTATAGCGACGAGGTGCTGTTCCACGCCGGCCTCCGTTACGACCGGGGGAGCACCACTCTGTCGAGTCAGGAGGTTCGCCGTCTCTACCGGGCTCTTATAGAGACGGTCCATGATGCCATTAAGTACAGAGGCACGGACATCGACTCCAGACCGTTCGTCGATGTTTTCGGTGAATCGGGAGACTTCGGGCCTCATCTGGCCGTCTACGAACGGGCAGGTGAACTAAGCCCGAGGAGTCGGGCACCGATCCAGCGCATCAAGTTGAAGGGCCGCTGGGTTTACCACTGCGACACTCAGGTCTAACGCCCACTCCTAGGGGGGGGCGCACCTCCCATCCCATCCCACTCGCCTAGGGTGGTCAAATGGGGAATAACACCGGTGTGATTCAGGCGCTGTAAGGTCTCGACGGTGTTCCTGAAGAGTCTGACCATCAAGGGCTTCAAGTCCTTTGCCGACCCAGCCACGCTTGACATGGAGCCGGGTGTCACGGTTGTCGTCGGTCCCAACGGCAGTGGAAAGTCCAACGTCGTAGATGCAATTGCATGGGTGCTCGGTGCTCAGGCGCCAAGTGCGGTCAGGTCTCAGAAGATGGATGATGTCATCTTCGCCGGTACTGCCACCAGGCCGGCTCTGGGCCGGGCAGAAGTGGCGCTGACAATCGATAACGGTTCCGGTCTGTTGCCAGTCGAGTTCTCCGAGGTCACAATCAGCCGCACTCTGTTTCGTAACGGTGACAGCGACTATGCCATCAACGGTGCACCCTGTCGGCTACTCGATATTCAGGAATTGCTTTCCGACGTGGGCGTTGGGCGTCAGCAACACGTCATTATTTCACAAGGCCAGATTGATGCCGTCCTAAACGCCCGCCCCGAGGACCGTCGGGCAATAATTGAGGACGCCGCCGGCATCCTTAAGTACCGGAAACGCAAGGAGAAAGCCGAGCGTCGCCTCCGGTCCACTGAAGCGAACGTGGACCGCTTGGGTGACTTGATGCGCGAGGTCAGGCGCCAACTCCGCCCCCTCGAGAGACAGGCTGATGCCGCCCGACGCCACGGTGACCTCCTCGGCGAACTCACGGCGTTGCGGCTTCATCGTTCTGGCCGAGAGCTTGCCGGTCTAAGACGACAAGCCGTGGATGAGGCCAGCCGTAGGACCGATCTGGCGGAAGGCGAAGCCCGACACACCACCTCCTTGAGCCGCCTCGATGCTGAGGTGGTGGTTGCTGAGACCGAGTTGGCGTCGCGAGGTGGTGAGGACCTGGGTGACCGACTGGCACGCTTTGAGGCACTACGCGAACGTGGCCGAGGCATGCGGGCCCTTCTGGCCGAGCGTTTGCGAGGCATCGAACGGGATCGTGGGCTGTTCATCTCCCAGCAGGTTGTTGTTGGCCTTGAAGCAGAACTGGTCCGTGCTAGGGCTGAACTCGAGGGTCTTGATCTTGAAGCAGAGGCGTTGGTGCCAGAGGCGGAACAGCTGGCCATCGCCGAGACTGAGCTCGCAGCCGATCGGGTGGCCTTTGAGATCGACTGGGCTGATGGCATTCCGGCACTCGGGGGGCATGCCGCCGAGGTGAGGGGAGAGTTGGGGGTTCTGCGGGCCGCTGTTGACCACACGGTCGCTGAGCGGAAGCGCTTTGACAGTCGGCTGAGAGCTGCTGTCGAATCAGAGGAAAGCCTGAGCGCGGAATCCGAGAGATTGCGCACCGACCTGTCTGTCGGCACTACTTCGGAGGAACCGCTGGTAGAGGCAATGGCTGAACTCGAGAAGAGCGCGGGCAGTGCTTCTCGGGACCGAAACGCGGCGTGGGAACGTGTAATGACCACCGAAGCAGACTTGCGGACCACCAGGGCCCGAGTCGAGGCCCTCGCCCTCGCCCTCGACGAGGCCAGATGTCGTGCTGGTGTGGCTCACCTGTCCGAGGTGGAGGGAGTATTGGGAACACTGCTCGATCTAGTTGAGGTAGACGAGGGCTATGAGGCAGCCTTTGAAGCGGCCGCCGGCGAGGCTCTCGATGCTGTGGTCGTTGACGGTGTCGATCGAGCACGCGAGGCGATTGGAGCGTTGCGAGGCGGGAGGTTCTCGGCAGCTGTGCTCTCTCTGCACACACGCGTCGAGAGGCGTCCTTTACCCAGATTCGGGGAGCCAGTGCGTCTCCATGTCCGTGCCCGCCAGCCCGACGTAGAGAGTCTTCTCGACAGCCTCCTTGGTCACGCCGTGATCGTCACCGGCGGTACCGATGCTGCGGTTGATGCCGCGCTCGATCACCCTGAGGCCGTCGTGGTGACAACAGACGGAGATCGCTTCAGCTCATCAGGATGGCGTGTCGGCACCATCGGTGGAGGCGCCACCGGGGCAGCTCTTGTTGAGGCAGAGTCCCGACTGGTCACCGCCGAACTGGCACATTCGCAGGCCACAGTCGCCTTCGACCACGCGGAACAGACCGCAGTCAGCCTGGATGACGAGGTGGTGCGTCGCTCACGAGAACTGGACGAACACGACGACCGATTCGCTGCTGCCACAGATTCCCTGGCCCGGATTCGAGCCGAGCAGCGAAACCTAGGTGCTGAGACCGAAGCTCTACGCAGTCGAATAGGTGAGTTGGACCAGAGGCTTGCAGACGAGGCAGCCCGTGTCGCTGACCTGGAGACACGACTACCCGCCCTCGAGAAGGCCGAAGAGGCCTCCCTTGAGGCTGGTCGGCGGATGGCATCTCTTCGTGGCGAGCTTGAAGAACGTGCGGCAGGTGTCGGTGCCAGGCGAACCGAACACGAGGTTCGGACAGCTGACGTGACAGCCCGGTCAACTCTTGTCCGTTCAAGGGTGGACGAGTTGGCCGGCCGCCTCACCCACCTCGTAGATGAGAGGGCCGAGGCAGCTGATCACAGCGACGACCTGGACAGACGTGAGGTGGCCACAAATCGGCTCATCGACGCCATCGACGCACGTATGGCCACGGCCGATGAACGCCTAGAGTCGCTGCGGGATCACCGTCGCTTGCAGTCTGAGCGGGTCCAGAGCATCGCAGCTCGTCTGGATGATCTGAGAAAGGACCGCACGACAGCCGAAACAGCCCTCCGTGGTGCTCGTGAGAATCTTTCTAGGCTTGAGATTGAGAGAGCCGAGACACGGCTTCGTCTCGAGAACCTGACAGCTGCTATCAGATCCGAGTTCGACATGGAACCCGATTCCGTCTTGGACTCGCCCTGCCCTGAACTTCCTGATGGTGTGGGTGTCGGGGCGAGGATCATCGAGTTGGAACGGGAACTCAAGTTGATGGGGCCCATCAACCCCTTGGCCCTTGAGGAGTTTGACTCTCTTGAGGAGCGCAGGTCGTTTCTCCAGGAGCAGTTGGATGACATAAGGGCCACGCGCAAGGAACTACGCAAGGTGATCCGGTCGGTGGACGAGGAGATCGTTAGTGTTTTCGCCGCTGCCTTCGCCGAAGTCTCGATGCACTTCACAGAGTTGTTCGATCAACTCTTCCCTGGCGGGCAGGGGCGCCTGAGGTTGATTAACCCCGACAACCTGCTTGAGACAGGCCTGGACATCGAGGCACGTCCGTCTGGCAAGAACGTGAAGAAGTTGTCGCTGCTTTCCGGCGGAGAGAGGTCGCTCACGGCGCTGGCTTTTCTCTTCGCTGTGTTCCGCAGCCGGCCTTCCCCGTTCTACGTGATGGATGAGGTTGAGGCCGCCCTTGATGACGTGAACCTCCACCGCTTCTTGGGACTGGTCGACCGCTTTCGCGATGATGCCCAGCTGCTCATTGTCAGCCACCAGAAGCGGACGATGGAGGCCGCCGACTGTTTGTATGGAGTCTCGATGGCTCCGGGTGGGTCATCCAAGGTCGTGAGTGAGCGCATCGCTGCCAGCCGTGTACTGAACCGGACAGGTGCCCTGGCCACTGGCTGACGACGGCGCCGGGAGTCACCACCTGACGGGGACCACACCGCCCATCGCTGTACCGTCGTGTTGTGCGCATCCTGCTCGTCGACGACGAGGCCGACTTGGTCGACGCCATCGCCCGTGGCCTGCGTCGGAACGGCTACGCCGTAGACATGGCCCTAAATGGCGAAGAGGCCCTTGCCAAGGCCTCTTGGATCCCCTACGACCTGATCTGCCTGGACATCACCATGCCCGGCATGGACGGTTTCGAAGTCTGTCGGTCCCTTCGCGAGAGCCCTCCCGAGGGCGTAGCACCGAGAATCCTGATGTTGACTGCTCGTGACACTGTCGAGGAGCGCATTCGGGGGCTCGACGTGGGGGCCGACGACTACCTGGTGAAGCCGTTTGCCTTTGATGAACTCGCCGCGCGGGTCAGGTCCCTTCTGCGTCGCGATCCAGGTCGAACAGGATCGGTCCTTGAGGTTGGGGCCCTTCGCCTAGACACAGCGACCCACGAGGTGGCACATGATGGTCGCAGCCTGGACCTGACGGCAAAGGAGTTTGCCCTGCTCCGCTACTTCATGTCGCGCCCCGGTGAGGTCATATCCCAAGAGGACCTACTCGACCATGTGTGGGATGAGCATGCTGATCCTTTCACCAATACCGTCCGGGTGACTGTGGGGACCCTTCGCCGCAAGTTGTCAGTGGAAGATGAACCGCCCCTCATCGACACGATCGTGGGAAGCGGCTACCGACTGGTTGTCGATGGAGGAAGAATATGAAACCGGCCGGCGGGGTCGGCCTTGCGGCTCACAAATTGAGTCGTCTGGGCAGCATCCGTATCCGTCTGGCGCTGCTTTATTCGATCCTTCTATTTGGTCTGGCTGCGATCGTCGTGGGAGGTATTTACCTGAGCCTGTCTCGGGCACTCTCCGACGAACCGGTTTCCAGAGACGTCAGGTATGGGGACATGATCATCGACGCGGGGGCGTCCTACGTTGAATCAGAAGGTGATGACCAATCGGCTGCCGGGCGACTAACAGCATTCGAAGAGGAAGTGAACCACCGTGCTCTGGATCGACTTCGCACCTACTCAGTCACTGCCCTTGCCGCCCTTCTCCTTGGAAGCTTCGTCGTCGGGTGGTATGTGGCTGGCCTAGTCCTGAGACCGATCGGGAGAATCTCGTTGGTGGCTAGGGAGATTTCGGCCACCGACCTGTCGCGTCGCATAGACCTCGGTGGCCCTGCAGACGAATTGCGTGACATGGCAGACACCTTCGACGAGATGCTCGGTCGACTAGACGTCGCCTTTGAGAGCCAGCGCAGGTTCGTTCAGGAAGCATCCCACGAACTCCGAAACCCACTGGCGGTCCTGCGGGCGAACCTTGATGTGGTCATGGCCGACTCCAAAGCCGACACCGATGATTTTCGTGCAGCAGGCGAGGTGGCTGGTAGGGCCGCTGCACGCATGTCGGCATTGGTGGATGACCTCCTCCTCTACGCCCATCACGAACGGACCGATTCCAGACTGGAGCCGGTGGATGCTTCGAATCTCGTCGAAGAAACTGTCGAGGACTTCGGTGCAGCCGCCTCGGAAGCCGGCGTGGCAATCCAGCATGAGATCGCCCATGAACTGCCGGTGGTTGGAGACCCGGTTGCTCTGCGACGTGCCCTGGCGAACCTTCTCAGCAACGCGATCCGCGTCTCGGACCCAACCGGGAGGGTAAGAGTCACCGCTGGCCAGGATTCTGAGATGGTCTGGATGTCGGTACTAGATGACGGCCCTGGGCTCAGCCCCGAGGATCAAGAGCGGGTGTTCCAGCGGTTCTGGCGTGGTGACAGGGCCTCGGCCCGAGAAGCCGGACGGTCAGGATTGGGCCTGGCAATCGTCAGGCAGATCGCCGAGGCGCACGGGGGCCAGGTGACGTTGCGCTCAACAGTGGGCGTTGGTTCGACCTTCACCATTTGGTTGCCGAGATTCGTTGACGACTGATTCGTTAGTTTCGCAACGGATGGGGAAAGGAGGGCTGCCGGGAAGAACGTGGAGGAAATCACGCGTAGGCGTTGGCCCACCCGTGGCCTAGGTTCAAGACGTGATGGAAGATAGAGGGATGGGTGAACAGGAGCCGTTGGTGGCTGAAACAAGCTTAGATCCGGAGGTATCCGATGGTCCTGACCCAAAGGTGGAGGTAGGTGGGGGAGCGGCGGCTACTTCAGGGGTCCTGCGCTCGTTCGGAGTTGCAGCGTTGGTTTTGGTGTTGTTTGTTGGTGGGATCCTGACTGGTTGGCTTGTTCGTGGCCCTGAAACCGGCGGGTTGGCAGTCCAGGTTTCCGAGGGCGGTGATGGTTCGGCCACCGAGACGGTCGTGGCAGCACTCGTAGATGAGTTGGTTGCAAGGTCAGAGGCACTTACACCCGCTGAGGTAAGGGACCTCGTGGGCCGCCTTGTCGAGCAGTCGGGTTCTATGACCGAGGCCGAGGTCGAGGTTCTAGTCGAAGCGATGGTCTACGAGTCTGCGAGCCAGTTTGCGGGCCTGTCTGCCGACGAGGTCCAAATGCTCGTCGAGACTCTCATTGTCGAGTCAGCCAGTATGTCAGCTGCCGACACCGAGTCCCTTGTCGACCGCCTGTTCGCCGAGGCACGTGTGAGAGATGGCGGTCCCGAACCGGTAGTGGCAGTTGCCGAGGCGCTGACTCCATCGGTTGTTTTGGTAACCGAACCTGACGTGGGCCAGGGGTCAGGCATATCACTTGACGATCTGGGGCATGTGGTCACCAATGCTCACGTGGTGGGCGAGGCGACCGAAGTCGTGGTGACCCTTCCAAGCGGAAAGCGCGTCGATGGGACCGTATTGGGAGCTGATATCCGTCGCGACGTGGCCGTTGTGCTGCTCTCGGAGATGGATGAGAGCATCAGACCGGCTGTGTTCGCTTTGAGTGACGACCTCCGGGTCGGCCAGACAGCTGTCGCAGTCGGTAGCCCGTTCGACCTGAACCGGACCGTTACCGCTGGGATCGTGAGTGCCCTTGGCAGGGTGGTGCCGTCCTACGGCTGCCAGATTGGAGGCGATGCCAGTGCTCTTTGCGCAGGTGTGGCGATGATCCAGACCGACGCCCCGATCAACCCGGGCAACTCGGGTGGACCCCTAGCTGACCGTAAGGGGCGCGTGATCGGAATGAATACATCCATCCGAACTGATGGGTTCTTGACTGCCAACATCGGCGTCGGTTTTGCCCTTCCTAGTGACACGGTTCTGTTAGTGGCGAATCGACTCTTGGCAGGTGAGCCCGTGGGTACCGCCTGGCTCGGGATTCGGGGAGAGTCCCTGACCGATGGTCGAGCGGGTGCCTCAATCGTTGAGGTCACTGATGGTTCTCCTGCGAGCATCGCTGGCCTCATGGAGGGAGATCTGATCGTCAGTTCTGATGGGCGTCCGATTGACACAATGGATGCTCTGAGAGCTGACATCCAGTTGCGTCTACCCGATATGACGGTCACACTCGGGTTCCTGCGCGACGGGGAGTTGTTGAGCGCCATCGTCGAGTTGGGAGCCCTGGACGAGTACCTCGGTACCGGTGTGGCCGCCGAAGAAGAGGAAGCTGAGTAGGTCTTTCCAAAACGTTCTCACCGGTAGGCTGCGCCGGCCATGAGCGTCCGCTCCAGATTGGGCAAAGCCCGCAACGCATTTGCCGAACAACTTCGGGCTGTTAGGTCCGTGTCCACGATCGATGCTTCGACCTGGAATGCCCTTGAGGAGGCTCTCATCCTCTCCGATCTTGGTGTGTCGACAACTGCTGACGTCATAGCCTCCGTTCGCCAGGAAGCTGAAGCAAGAGTGGTGGACGAGCCAGACATCGTTCTTGACCTCGTGCGGGCGGAGCTCGTGGCACGTTTGGGCTCGATTGATCGAAGTCTTTCCCGTGACGGAGATCCGGCTGTCTGGTTGTTCGTCGGTGTTAACGGGGTCGGTAAGACAACCACGGTTGGCAAGCTGGGCCGTATGGAGGTGGACACTGGTACAAGGGTCGTGCTAGCCGCTGGGGATACCTATCGTGCCGCCGCAGCCGACCAACTGGTCATGTGGGGGGACAGGGTAGGAGCACCGGTAGTCAGAGGAGCTGAAGGTGCTGACCCCAGTTCTGTTGTCTTTGACACCATTGAGCATGCCGCTGCGGTTGATGCTGAACTCGTGTTGGTCGATACGGCCGGGCGTGTCCATACACAAGGCAATCTGATGGATGAACTGAGCAAGGTGAGGAGGGTGGCCGAAAAGGGAGTTGGCACGGTGACTGAGACGTTGTTGGTGGTCGATGCGACAACTGGGCAGAACGGTCTTGTCCAGGCCCGTCGCTTTATGGAGGCAGCCGATGTCACCGGGGTGGTGCTCACCAAGTTGGATGGATCTGCTCGCGGTGGAATAGTCATCGCCGTGCAGGAGGAGTTGGGCATTCCGGTGAAGATGGTGGGTGTCGGCGAGGGGCCTGATGACCTCGTGCGGTTTGATCCTGCGGAGTTCGTGGATGCCCTGTTCAAGTTTGAAACCGACATGGAGACATGACGTGTTCGAAGGGCTAACCACTCGATTTGAGGGGATCATCCGTAGTGCCAAGAGTCGCGGGCGGCTGGGGGTCGAAGAGGTAGAAGACCTCCTGGGCGAGATTCGGTTGGCTCTACTCGAAGCTGACGTCCACCTCGATGTGGTCAAGGTATTCCTTGAGAAGATCAGGGAGAGAGCTCTCGGGGCCGAGTTGAGTGGGGTGCTGAATCCCGGCCAACAGGTGGTGAAGATCGTTCTTGAGGAACTCACCCTCATTCTTGGTGGTGAGACAATGAAGTTCACCTACGCATCTAAACCACCCACAGTGGTGCTCCTGGCGGGATTGCAGGGTTCCGGAAAGACGACCACAGCAGCCAAGTTGGCCCGTTGGTTCAAGGCAAGGGGTCGTAACCCAATACTGGTCGGTACCGACCTTCAACGACCTGCAGCCGTTGCCCAGTTGCAGACGCTCGGCGAGCGGATCGGCGTACCGGTTTTCAGTCAACCGACGGATCCAGTGGCGGTGGCTGTGGCGGGTCGAGACGAAGCGGCCCGTTTGGGCCGTGACGTGGTGCTCTTTGATACAGCGGGACGCCTAGCGGTCGACGACGAGTTGATGGAAGAGATCGGTGAGATCTCAGCAGCGGTGCAACCGGACCACACGCTACTCGTGGTGGATTCAATGATGGGCCAGGATTCCGTGAACGTGGCCAGGGCATTTCACGACCGCTTGAATCTGAATGCGGTGGTTCTTACCAAACTCGACAGTGATGCCCGGGGTGGTGCTGCACTCTCGGTCCGGGAGGTGGTCGGCTGTCCCATCGCGTTTGTATCTACAGGCGAGGCCCTCTCAGATCTTGATGTTTTTCACCCAGACCGGATAGCTAGTCGGATTCTCGGGATGGGTGATGTGGAAACCCTCATCGAGCAAGTCGAGACGACCTATGAAAGGGACCGGGCCGAGGAGGCGGCTGCCCGGATGCTTGAGGGTCGGTTCACCCTCGATGACTTCCTTGAGCAGATCCACCAACTCAGGAAGATGGGGCCACTCAGTTCTGTCATGAAGATGGTTCCGGGGATGTCCCAACAGGTGGATGACTTCGATGGGGCTCTCGAAGAGGGCAAGATCGACCGCCTGGAGGGGATCATCAATTCGATGACGCGGGCTGAGAGAGTGGACCCGGATTTGATAGGTGGCTCTCGTCGGACCCGAATAGCAGCCGGGAGTGGGACCCAACCATCAGATGTGACTCAACTCATCAAGCAGTTTCGGGAGATGCGCAAGATGATGAAGAAGATGGGCGGGAAGGGTCCTGGAAGCCGCTCCTCGAGACGCAAGGGCAAGGAGCGTAGGGGTGGGGGTTACTCGCCCGATAGGTCCACCGGATCTGATCGCCCAGATGGGAGGAGCCTCTCACTTCCGGGCTTGGGAGACGAAATCAAGGGTTCCGGAATGGACCTTCTAGGATCCTGACCGGCGAACTGGATCGTCCGGACCTACTGGTGTCGAGGTTTCGTCTTGTCCAAGAGGCTGGAAAATTGATCTGGCCACGGCAGACTGTTCCGACCGATCGGGTGCATCATCGTCGTACCCGGACCTGTTCCGCCAGACCGGTGCGGAGCCGAGACTAGAAGAGAGTGGTATCGAAGTGGCAGTAAAGCTCCGCCTAATGAGGATGGGCAAGAAGAAGCAACCGACCTACAGAGTGGTAGCGGCCGATTCGCGCAAGGCGCGAAACGGCCGGTTCATTGAGGTGGTCGGCTTCTACGACCCCCGACGTGATCCGTCGGTTGTCGAAATCGACAACGACAAGGCCGTCGAGTGGCTCCGTAACGGAGCGCAGCCGACAGAGCGTGTCGAAAAGTTGTTGAAGATCACCGGTGCGTGGGAGACCTTTACCGGAGAGGCCTTTGAGGTGGTAGCCCCAGTCCCGGCAACCCCATCTGAGCCGACAACTGAAGAAGTACCCGATGAGGCGCCAGCTGAGGTGGAGGCGGAAGTGGAAGAGCCTGTAGTAGACGAGGCGCCAGTTGAGGTGGAGGCGGAAGTGGAAGAGCCTGTAGTAGACGAGGCACCGGCTGAGGTGGAGGAGCCTGTAGCAGACGATGCGCCGGCTGAGGAGGTTTCTGCCGATACTGGTGTTGAGGCCACCGACGACGAGAACGAGGAGGCATAGTCATGGCCGTTGAAGCCCCGATCGCAGAGGATGTCCTCGAGTTCCTCATCAGGTCTATCGTTGAGGACCCTGATGCAGTCAGCATCTCGACCTCCGGTGATTCGCGCTGTGTGTTCTCCGTAACCGTGGGTGACGGAGACATGGGTCGCGTCATTGGCAAGAGGGGGCGGGTGGCTAATGCAATCCGGACCATAGTGCGGGCCGCCGCCGTTCGGGACGAGGCCGAGATCGACGTCGACTTCGTCGACTGACCCCGACCTGCCATACCGGATTATGCCGCCAGGACCGGATTCAGTGGATCCGGTCCTGTTGGAGGTCGGCCGTATCGACAGGCCGCATGGCCTCAGTGGTGAGGTCGTCGTGACACTATTGAGTACACGACCTGAGCGCCTTGCACCAGGGTCTCTCCTGGCCAGTAGACATGGGCCTCTGACGGTTCGGTCTAGTCGGTCCCACCAACACCGCTTCCTTGTCCAGTTCGACCAGATTCCGGATCGCGAAACTGCCGAAGAATGGCGTGGTGTGGTTCTCAGTGCCGAGCCGATCCAGGAACCCGATGACGGGACCCTCTGGGCCCACCAGCTGATAGGCGCAACCGTCATTGACCAGCATGGGATCGGTCACGGGATCGTACGGTCGGTGATCGACAATCCGGCCAGCGACTTGCTTGAACTTGACAACGGCCGACTGATTCCCGCCGTTTTCGTGGTTGGTCATGTAGTAGGTCAAGAGATCCGGGTGGATGTTCCTATCGGCCTGTTGGATGATGGCGGGGAGTGATCATGCATACCGAGGTATTCACCTTGTTTCCTGAGATGATCGATGACTACCTCGGACGAAGCATCCTCGGCAGAGCGATCGACACGGGGAATCTGAAGGTCCGTTGCCATGACTTGAGACTCGCCACTGAGGACACGCACCGCACTGTCGACGACAGTCCGTTCGGTGGTGGTGCTGGCATGGTGTTGATGCCTGAGCCGGTGTTTGCCGCAGTCGAGGCAGTCTCACCGGTCCGACCGTTGATACTGCTGGGTCCGGGTGGCCGGCAGTTCAACCAGGAAATTGCAACTGAATTGGCGGCATTTGACGGGTTCTCTCTACTTTGCGGTCGCTACGAGGGCGTCGACGAACGCATCCGGACCGGTTTGTGTGACGACGAGATATCTGTAGGTGACTTTGTCCTAGCGGGTGGCGAGTTGGCTGCCCTAGTTGTCATCGAGACGGTGGCACGATTGCAGCCAGGTGTTCTCGGAAACGACGAGTCCGCGCTCAGTGAATCACACACAGAGGGCCTCTTAGAACACCCTCACTACACTCGACCAGCTAACTTTCGAGGTCTTGAAGTTCCTGACGTCCTTCGATCAGGAGACCATGCCCGCATCGGGCGTTGGCGCCGAGCCGCCTCGCTCGCCAAAACGATTGCGGCTCGCCCCGATCTGATCACCAAGCGGGGTGGAATCAGTGATGAGGAACAGGCGCTACTGGCAGAGTTTGACCTAGGCAACTGAGTAGGGCGTGATAGGGATCGCCGGTGGCGTCGGGTCCGGTGGCACCTATGCTTGTTGGCCGGTCCCGGTGCTTGATCCCGGTCCCATACAGATCCCAGTCCCTTCCAGGATGAACCTCTCAAGGACGAGCCATGCAGCCCACAGATCTCGTTGACAGTCAGAACCTCCGTGAAGACATTCCTGACTTTGGGTCCGGTGACACGCTAAAGGTCCACGTCCGCGTAACCGAGGGAAACCGTCAACGCCTACAGGTCTTTGAGGGTGTCGTCATCCGCCGTCAGGGAAGCGGTGTACGCGAGAGCTTCACCGTCCGAAAGGTCAGCTTTAGCGTCGGTGTTGAAAGGACCTTTCCAATCCACTCACCGGTCATCGATCACATCGAGGTGGCAAGCAGGGGAGACATCCGTAGGGCGAAGCTCTATTACCTGCGGGACCGTATCGGCAAGAAGGCAAAGGTTAAAGAGAAGCGGGATTTCTGATCTGCCTGTTCAGCTCCGAGAGGTCCCCCGTGGTTCTCGGTGGTGAAGGGACTGCTGCAACTGACGTCTAGCGTTCCCTCCCGGGCGAGCATTCCGGTGGGTGAATCAACCACATCGTCTGACACGGTGAGACAGTGATCTCCTATGAGGTCAATACACACAGGCATCTAAAGGACGAGTCCATCGGGTCAGGTGCGCCTAGCCGTCCAGCAGCCGCGATGCCAGTGACGTCGCAGATCGGGTGCCTCTATCGGAACCACGACCACGTGACCGAGTCCAGGGGGAATCTCCCGGTGGCATCCAGGACACGTATATGCCTTGGTGGCCTGGTACGGCTGGATATGCCTGACCTCCAAGTCACCGAGTATCCCGGGATCTTCCACTGTCAGAACTCCAGCCTGGTAGGTCGAGTACAGAGATACGGCTTCATCCGTACAGAGCCCATACCACGAGGGCGACTGCCACAAGAACCACTGAACCAACGTAGAAAAGGTCACTGGATCGGCTCTGTCGGTAGCGCTTCGGGCTGAGTCCCATCGCCCAAGTATCGTCCGTGAAGCTGCTCGAACCCACTTGAGCAGACATTCCCGCCAGCTTGATGCTGGGAGTCGGAGCCCGGTTGGCCGCGGGTACACTCAAGCCCCGGTCGGCACACCGAGTGCAAGACACGACAGAAACATCCCCACCCACCCACGGTCGCCTCCGGGCGCAGGGAGGGGACGAGAAGAACCGATGGGAAGGAGACCACGACATGGCCGTCGTGACTATGAGACAGTTGTTGGAAGCGGGTGTCCACTTCGGACACCAGACCCGCCGCTGGGACCCGAGGATGCAGAGGTTCATCCACGGTGAGCGTTCGGGTATCTACATCATCGATCTCCAACAGACCCTTGAGCGGATCGAGTCGGCATACAAGTTCACCCGTGACCTCGTGGCCGATGGTGGGCGCGTGCTGTTTGTGGGCACAAAGCGACAGGCCCAGGACGCCGTCTTGTCCTATGCCGAGAAGTGTGGGATGCCCTACGTGAATCAGCGCTGGCTGGGCGGGATGCTCACCAACTTCCAGACGATCTCCAAGCGAGTCGGGAAGATGCAGGAGTATCAGCGCATGAGGGACTCCGGTGAGTTTGAGGCAATGCCGAAGAAGGAGGCCTTGCTCATTTCACGTGAATTAGAAAAACTCCAGAGAAATCTGGGCGGAATTCAGGAAATGGAGTCGCTTCCCGATGCCATCTTCGTCCTCGACACCGTCAAGGAGCACATCGCCGTAACCGAAGCCAATAAGCTCGGTATTCCGGTGATAGCCGTGGTCGACACCGACTGCAATCCTGATGTCATCCAGCACCTGATCCCGGGCAACGATGACGCCATTCGGTCAGGGAGCCTCCTGTGTCGCATCATCGCAGACGCCGTCGAAGAGGGGCGCTTTATTTTCAACTCACGCCAAGGTGCCGATGGCGGTCCTTCATTGGATGCCGAGGACAAGGCGGCCAAGCAAGCCCAGGCCCGCGACGAGGCTGCGGCCGCTGCGGCTGAACGTGATGCACGTGTAGCCAAAACTGCTGCTGCTGAGGATCCAGCCCTTGAGGATACGACTCCTAAGGAGCCTGTTCCTGAAGTAGAAGAAGTCGATGAAGTAGTAGCTGTGACTGATGATGCAGTAGTAGCTGTGACTGATGATGAAGTAGTAGTAGCTGTGACTGATGATGCAGAGGAATCCAAAACTGAGAGTGATGACGAGTCAGAGGACGTTGCAGACAGTGGGGTTACGGCATGACAGAGATCTCAGCCAAGGACGTGAAGGCCCTGCGGGATGCAACGGGTGCAGGGATGATGGATGCAAAGAGAGCTTTGGTCGAGGTCGATGGTGACTTCGGGGCAGCCACCCAGTTGTTGCGGGAGAAAGGTTTGGCGAAAGCTGCCACCCGATCCGATCGCGACAACGTTGAAGGTGCGGTCAGCCTTGCCACCGGAGATGGCCGGGCGGCATTGGTCCACCTTAAGTGTGAGACGGACTTTTCGGCCAAATCCGAGGGATTTCTCTCCCTTGCCAACGAGATGGTTGAAGCGGTACTTACCGGCGGAGAGGCAGCAGTCGAGGCACTAGCCCCAGCGCTTGACGACCTCCGCCTTGCCGTCAAGGAAAACGTCGAACTTGGTGAGGTTCGCCTAGTTGAGGCATCCGCCGACACCACCCTCGACACCTACCTCCACCTCCAGGACGGACGCGGGGTCAACGGCGTGATCGTCGAAGGTGAGGGAATCGACCAGGAGACCCTTCACCAGGTTGCTTTGCACATCGCGTTCGCAAAACCATCGGCGCTCAACCGTGAAGAAATCGATCCTGATCGAGTTGAGTCTGAAAGGGCGGCACTCCTTGAGATAACCAAAGCCGAAGGTAAGCCCGAACAGGCATGGGAGAAGATCGTTGAGGGACGTCTAACAGGGTGGTTTCGTGAAATGGTCCTCTTGGAACAGGGCCTCCACGGCGACAAGGCGACTGTCACGGATTCGCTCAACGGCGGCCGGATCATTGGTTTTAACCAGGCGTACTTGGGCGCCTGAGGCATGGCTCCTGGGACCGAGACACCAAACGACAGGATGCCCGCCCGGTGGGACAGGGTGGTCCTAAAAGTTTCTGGCGAGGCCTTTGCGGGGTCGAAAGGATTTGGAATCGACGGTGAGATCGTTGGCAGGATTGCTGCCGAGATTGTCGCCGTCCGGGTCGAGTTCGATATTGACCTCGCAGTTGTCGTAGGTGGAGGAAACATCTGGCGTGGAATGTCAGGTGCGGGTGCCGGGATGGACCGAGCCCAAGCTGATTACATGGGCATGCTGGCAACCTCAATCAATGCACTTGCCCTCCAGGACACACTTGAGCAGTTGGGCCAACCGACACGGGTCCAGACCGCAGTTCATATGGCCCAGATAGCCGAGCCGTACATCCGACGACGGGCAGTCAGGCATCTCGAGAAGGGAAGGGTGGTCATTTTTGCAGGCGGAACCGGTAACCCGTTTTTCACGACCGATACCGCAGCGGCACTCCGGGCGGTGGAGATGGAGGCTGGTGCGGTGCTGAAGGGGACACATTCTGGGACCGATGGGATCTACACGGCTGATCCCCTTGAGGATTCCGCGGCGACTCTCTTGGAGGAAGTCAGCTACCTCGACGTCATCCAAAAGGGCCTCAACGCCATGGACGCCACCGCGATCACGCTGTGCATGGACAACAACATGCCGATTGTGATGTTCGACCTGATGACGGCCGGAAACGTCCGGTCCATCCTCGCTGGGGAGCCCGTCGGTACGCTGGTCTCCTGAAAGAGGGAGTTCTGTGAGCGACGAAACGATCATGATGGTCCTTGAGAGGGCCACTGAGAAGATGGCCGAGGCCGTTGCCCTTACGCGTCGCGAGTTTTCGACGGTCAGGACAGGTCGTGCCTCGTCAGGGCTGGTGGAGCGTCTTACTGTCGATGCTTACGGAGTCGAGATGCGCATGCAGGAGTTAGCTAGCTTCTCTGTACCAGAGGCACGACAACTGTTGATCACTCCACATGACCCATCCAATGTTCCGGCCATCGAGAAGTCGATAATGCAAGCAGACTTGGGACTAACCCCTAGCAGTGATGGTCGTACCATTCGCCTGGTATTTCCGGACCTGACCGAAGAACGTCGCCGGGATCTGGTACGAATGATCAATGCAATGGCCGAAGAAGGAAAGAACCACCTTCGTGGTCTGCGGCGCGGTGCTCGAAAGGACCTCGAAGAGTACGGGGGCGAGGGCCATGTTTCCGAAGACGACATCAAGTGGGCGGAGAGTCAGTTGGATGACCTGATTCACAACCATGAGGATCAGGTGGAGCAGGCCCGCTCAGCCAAGGAGGACGAACTGCTCGAGGTGTGAGCCTCGGCAGGTGATCCAGACGAGTTTCAACGGGAGGCTCAGTGAACGAACAACAGAACCCGGGAGTCGGGCAGGGAGGGCAGGTCTTTGAGGAGATCCGTATCCTGGGCCTCGAGACGGCGGACGACAGTGTCGAGCCGGGACGGTCGGTGTTTGACGAACAGTCGGTTGATCAGGATCTTCCACACTGGACGGAACCACCGACTGGGGCTGACCCGGCTTTGTCTGGTCAGTGGTCGGGACTCGATGAATCCCCAAAGTGGGCGGACCAGGTGCCAGCTGACCACGAGTCCCAGCAACCGGTGGGGATGATGGATGAATCGTCAGCCGCCCTCTTCTTCGGTGACGAAACGGCTAGTCCGGGTTCGGGGGGTATGGAGTTTGATCCGCCACTGATGCCTCCGGATAGTTCGCAGCAGCCTCCGGCTACACCAGCGGTTGCAACTACAGAGAGGCCACTTGCTCCTGCACATCGTGGGACTGGCGGAGGCGGCGGCATTAGCGGTGGAGGGCGTAGCGATGCCCGTGATATGCCGATGGCGATTATCACAGCCGTTGCACTGGGGGCACTCGCTTTGATCGCTTTCAAGTTGGGTAACGACGCGACCCTTGCGCTGGCTACTCTCGTCTTGACGTTGGGAGCAGCGGAGTTCTACTTGGCGGTGCGTAGAGCCGGCTACCAACCCGCGTCGCTGTTGGGGATTGTCGCCGTTGCAGCCCTCAGTCTTGGCGCCTACTGGCGTTTCGAGGCGGCTATTCCACTTGTGCTCGGACTGACAGTCCTGTTCTCACTGCTCTGGTACTTGACGGGTGTTGACCGCGACGCTCCGATGCTGAACGTCTCAGTCACGATGTTTGGGGTTCTCTACATCGGTCTCCTTGGTTCGTATGCAGGTCTGATGCTCAGCGACCCAAACGGTGTCGGCATGCTGTTGGCAGCAGTCCTGGTCACTGTCGGATATGACACGGGGGGGTTGTTGGTTGGAAAAATGGTCGGACGTACGCCGTTGGCAGCGGTAAGTCCAAATAAGACCATGGAGGGCCTGATCGGTGGTATGGGTATCGCCTTTGCTGTGGCGGTTCTAGTGGTGGGGCGTATCGCCCCAATGGGACAAGCTCCCGGAGACCTGGGTTCGGCATTCGTGCTCGGTGTGGTCGCCGCTCTTGCCGCACCTCTGGGTGACCTCTGTGAGTCGATGATCAAAAGGGACCTCGGCATCAAGGACATGGGTACGGTCCTGCCTGGCCACGGTGGCTTCCTAGATCGGTTTGATGCCCTTTTGTTCGTCCTGCCGGCCACGTATTACACGGCGCGCCTGTTGGACCTTTTCACCGCCTGACCTATACGGACCTGATCCGGCAGAGACCAACTGAAGTCGGCCGTCCTGGATGTCAGTGACCACAGTTGCCGTTCTTGGGTCAACCGGATCCATTGGCAGACAGGCCCTTGAGATCGTCGCTGCTCGGCCTGACGACTTCGAGGTCGTGGTGCTCGGCGCCGCCCGTTCGGTCGACCTACTAGTCGAGCAGGCCACGGCCTTTCGGCCCGAGATGGTTGCCGTTGCCGATGCGGGGGCAGCTGCCGACGTGGCAGGCAGGATCCCGACCGGTATCGAGGTTATTTCCGGAAGCGACTCGCTCGCGAAGGCCGCCGTAACCGCCGATGTGGCGATAAACGGCGTCGTTGGTTTCGCCGGGCTGCCTGTCACTCTCGCCGTCCTCAACGCAGGCAAGCGACTTGGGTTGGCTAATAAGGAATCTCTCATAGCCGCTGGACCAATAGTACGACGGGCCCGTCAGACCCGCGGAGCCGAGCTTCTACCCGTTGACAGCGAGCACTGTGCAATCCACCAGTGCCTTCGCTCCAACGAAAACCAGGACCGTGTAAGTCGGATAGTCCTGACAGCCTCAGGTGGTCCGTTTCGGGGCCACTCACGGTCCGAACTGGAATCAGTGACCGTTGAGGACGCTCTGAACCATCCAACCTGGTCGATGGGTCCAAAGATCACCGTGGACTCGTCGACGCTCATGAACAAGGGATTGGAGGTGATCGAGGCACACGAGCTCTTCGATGTGGGATATGACGACATCGACGTAGTCGTCCACCCACAGTCGATAGTCCATTCGATGGTCACCTTCACTGATGGAGCGACGATCGCCCAACTTTCCCTACCCGACATGAGGCTCTGCGTGGGCTATGCATTGGCCTACCCGGATCGCCTAGGTGTTCCTTTCGGTGAAATCGATTGGGCAGGTCTTGACCGACTCGACTTCGAGATGCCCGATCGTGGAGCATTCCCATGCATGGATCTGGCATATGCGGCGGGCAGGCTGGGTGAAACTGCACCGGCATGGTTGAGTGCAGCCAATGAAGTGGCCGTCGGCTCCTTCCTGGCTGGAGATTTGGCATGGATCGAAATAGCTGACGTGTTGGCCGAGGCCCTAAACTCCTGGCCTGGAGAGGTCGCTGACAGCATTGAAGCCGTGCTTGATATAGACCGACGATCGCGAGAGACGACCGCCGCACTGATCGCACGAGCCAGGTGAACACTTTTGTCCCTGAGGGCGATCGGTTGGTCCGGTTGCTGTTGCTTTCCAGTGCACTGGTGGCCCTGGGCCTTCTTGGCAGTGTGTCGACGATCGTCGTAGTCCTGTCCTTCGTCTTCATGCTGGCATTTCACGAACTTGGCCACTACCTAGCTGCCCGGTGGACTGGGATGCAGGTAACCGAGTTCTTTATTGGTTTTGGCCCGAGGCTCTGGTCTGTGCGGCGGGGGGAGACCGAATACGGGGTCAAGGCCGTACCAGCCGGGGCCTACGTACGGATTACCGGTATGAGCAGTCTTGAGGCGGTCCCTCCAGAGCTCGAGCACCGCACGTACCGGGCCCAGTCGTACCCGAAGAAGATGGCGGTGGCCTTAGCGGGTTCGGCGACCCACTTTCTCGTGGCAGTGGTGCTATTGGCGACGCTCCTGGGTGCTGTCGGTAGTCCCGACCCCATGGTATGGAGGGTAAGTGAAGTCGCAGCCGGGTCAACTGCCGATGGACTCGGCATCTTGCCGGGTGACAGGATCTTGTCGGTCGCCGGTGTGGAGACTCCCAGTTTCGAAGCCTTTGGCCGGATCGTTCGCGTGGTGCCATCCCAGTCTGTAGAGATCCTCGTCGAGCGAGATGAGGTCCGCATGGAGTATTCGGTTGTGATGGGGGAACGACTCACGTCGGTCGGAGCAATGGAGGGATTCTTTGGAATCGGTGCCGAACATCCGTTGAAGAAAGTCGGACCAGTCGATGCGTTGACTAGAGCGATCGGACAGTTTGTGGATCTCGTGGCCATCTCAGTAGAAGGTCTGGCCAAGTTCTTCACCCCCGGTGGCCTGGCCGGCTTTGTAGGTGGGGCAGTAGACAGTGCTGGTTCGGACACCGGTATCGCCGTGGCTTCGGGAACCCCAGAGGATGCACGGATGCTGTCGATCTATGGAGTAGCGAGACTGGGGGGAGTCGCCCTGAAGAGCGGGCTGGCCAACTATCTGTGGTTCCTTGTCCTAGTAAATGTGTTCATTGGTGTCTTCAACCTGGTCCCGCTGCTTCCCCTTGATGGAGGCCATGTTGCTATTGCCACCTACGAACGCCTCCGCTCCCGGAACGGCATTCGCTACACAGCCGATGCGGCGAGGTTGCTTCCTCTCACATGGGCCGTCGTCACTCTCCTAGTGGGAGTCGCCCTGGTTGCCCTCTATCGAGACATAGTGGACTTGCCGGACTTCGGCTGAGCACGCCGGTAGCCTCCGTGACGTGGAGGTCCAAGCAACATTTCCCCGGCGTGAGACACGTCAGGTGATGGTTGGTGATATCCCTGTTGGTGGCAATGCACCGGTGTCAGTGCAGTCGATGACGGTAACGAAGACTGCAGACCATGAGGCCACCCTCCAACAGATCTACGACCTTGCTATGGCTGGCGCTGACATCGTGCGGTGCACCTGCAATGAGCCCGAGGCCGCTGAGGGCCTGGCCAAGATAGTGCCTAGGTCTCCAGTTCCAATTGTCGCCGACATCCACCACAGCCACAAGATGGCATTGGCAGCTCTAGAGGCAGGCGTCCATTGCCTTCGCCTAAACCCCGGAAACATCCGGAACCCGGATCACATAAGGACCGTGGCTTCCGAGGCAAGGGACCGGGGCGTACCCATCAGGATTGGAGTAAACGGGGGCTCTCTCCACCCGGACCTCTACAGGAAGTATGGAGACGTTGTCACGGCTGAGGCAATGGTGGAGTCGGCACTGACTGAGATCGGGTACTTCGCCGAGGTGGGATTTGAGCAGATAAAAATCTCCGTGAAGGCCTCCAGTGTGCCGCTCATGATCGACGCCTACCGACAACTCGCAGAGGTGACCGAACACCCACTTCACCTAGGTGTCACAGAGGCCGGGCCCCCGCCTGCCGGTTTGATCAAGTCGTCGGCTGGTATTGGCGCACTACTGGTTGAGGGAATTGGAGACACCATCCGGTACTCCCTGACAGCTGACCCTGTGCAGGAAGCTCGTGCCGGGCGCCAGTTGCTTGAGGCTCTGGGTTTACGCGATCGCAAGAACGTGGACCTGATTGCCTGCCCCAGTTGTGGCCGTGCCGAGGTCGATGTGATCGCTTTGGCCGAGGCGGCAATGAAAGCCTTTGCAGAAAGAGAGATTCCTCTCCAGATTGCGGTTATGGGCTGTGTTGTCAATGGCCCCGGTGAAGCCCGCGATGCAGATCTGGGAATAGCCGCAGGGAACAAGCGCGGTCACCTCTTCGTGAAGGGTCAAAATGTGGCAGTGGTTCCAGAGGACGAAATGGTCGATGTCCTTGTGGAGTGGGCAGAACTGATCCACAGTGAGGGAGTTGAGGTGGCTTTGGCCAGGGTTGACACCGAGTTGGCAGTGAGAGAGGCAGAGCTTGACCGAAAGCGTCTGCTTGCCGAACAGGGTGACGATGTCAACTACACGGGTGCAGTGATCGAGGCAGTTCGACGACATTCGACCTGACTTAGGGCACCCTCTCGGCACGGGCTGACCCTGAGCGCACTGGTTCTGCCTCAGGTATGATTGTCGGTCGCGTGCATCGTTCGTGTCCGACGACGAGGCGTGGGCTCTGCCCACGCCTTTCGTTTTCGGTGGTGGTTGGTGCGCGCATAGAACGACTACGTCGGATGGGCAGGAGAGGAGGAGCCGTGGGTGTGACCGATCGGGTGGACACCTTGGCCCTACCCCTGTGTGAGCGCGTCGGAGTCGAGTTGGTTGACGTTGAGTTTGAAGGCGGAATTCTTAGGCTCACAATCGACCACCCCGATGGTGTCGGAATGGATTCGATTTCTAGTCTCACACGCGAGGTGTCGCGTGCCCTTGACCACGAGGATCTGATTGGACCGTCATACACCCTTGAGGTGACCAGTCCCGGGTTGGAGCGTCGCCTCAAACGCCCAGTTCACTTTCGCAAGGCAGTTGGCTGTCAGGTGACCCTTAAGACCCGCCCGGGCACAGAGGGAGACCGTCGCTTTTCTGGCCTGTTGGAGGTTGCCAACCCAACGGGAGTGTCGGTCCGCTCGGCTGACGGGACGCTTCGTTCACTTGGCTATGAGGAGATTCTCCAGGCTCGCACTGTGTTCGACTGGAACCCGGAGTCGAAATCGACTCAGAGGGGACGTAATGGCGACGACCTTCATACCTCTACATCTTTGGAGGACCGGAATAGCGGCGCCGCTGAGAGAAAGGTCGGGACATGAACCCCGAGATGATGGAGGCCCTCCAGGCCCTTGCAGGCGAGCGTGGCATCACCATAGAAACGCTGTTTGCTGCACTAGCGGATGCACTTGAGTCTGCCTACAAGAGGATGCATGGTGCTCACGAGTTCTCATGGGTGACGATCGATCCCGACACCATGGAGATCAAGGTTTTCGCCCAGGACCTCGATGAGGAAGGTGAGCCGATCGGAGACGAGTACGACGTCACGCCGCATGACTTTGGCCGGATCGCAGCCCAAACGGCCAGACAAGTGATGACTCAGCGGATTCGTGAGGCAGAACGCGACCTCAAATATGAGGAGTACGCGGGACGTGAGGGTGACATCGTCACGGGCATGATCCAACAGACCGATGCCCGTTACACCCTTCTCGACCTGGGACGTGTCGAGGCCCTGCTCCCTCAAGCCGAACAGGTTCCCTTCGAACGACCCGAGGCAAATACCAGATTGAAGGCTTACATCGTGGAGGTGCGGAAGACAGCGAAGGGGCCCCAGATCGTTGTTAGTCGAACCCACCCGGGTCTCATCAAGAGACTATTTGAACTAGAGGTTCCCGAGATCGCCGACGGGGTGGTTGAGATCAGGGCCTGTGCCCGCGAACCGGGACACAGGACCAAGATCGCAGTGGGTTCGAATGATTCCAACGTTGATCCGGTAGGCGCGTGTGTTGGCGCCCGAGGTGCAAGGGTCAGGATGGTCGTAAACGAGTTGCGGGGCGAAAAGATCGACATTGTCCCATTCTCGGAGGACCCAGCTGACTTCGTCATGAAGGCCCTTTCACCAGCCAAGGTTAAAGAGGTGCTCATTGACGAGGACACCGGAACGGCGACGGTGATAGTGCCCGACTATCAACTTTCCCTTGCCATCGGCAAGGAGGGACAGAATGCTCGATTGTCGGCTCGAATGACGGGTTGGCGTGTCGACATCAAGAGTGAGACCCAAGTCGCTGAGGAGGCCGCATATGCGGACATCGAGTGGGCCGAGGGTGAGTGGGTTCTTGATGATGAGACCGGAGAGCAGGTGTGGCGACCTGCTGAGGGTGGTCCGGCGGTTTCGGCAGACCAGTGGACTGAGGCAGCAGTTGCCGATGATGAGCCACAGTCAGATGGGGTCGATACTGGTTCTGACAATGAACCGGTGACCGATGATGCATCTGAGGGCGATGGTGAGCCTATGGCCGAAAGTGACAGTGGCCTCGGAGGCACTGATGATTCGGTGGCCGATGAGTCCGAGGTTGCCGTCGACGACGTTGGTACCGAGTCAGAGTTGCAGGCATAACCCCAGAGCGGACCTGCATTGGTTGCCGGCAGAGATCACTGGTATTTGATCCGGCTCGGATCTACTGGAGCGACGTGACTAGAGGGCCGATGGTTGGTTCGCATGGATTGGGCAGGGGAGCATGGCTCCATGCAGATTTCCGCTGTGCTGCGCTAGTGAGGCCTGAAGTTCTTTCCAAGGCTCTAAGACGGTCGGTTAGTACTGTCCAGACCGACGCCCTGATCGCCAATTGGCCTACGATGGTGAGGCGGAGACATCTTCCGGAAGGGTGATCGGGGCTGCTGGCCGATAGTGTCATTGGTCGGTCCCGCCTGCAGGCTCGGGGTGCCGTGCCCCTGAACCGGTAGGGCAGATCTGAACCGGGACTTCCGCTTAGTTAGCCCCATCGACTCGACAGGACATCAGAACCACCGTGCCGAAAAACATCCGCATCTACGAGTTGGCGCGAGAACTTGGGATGACCAACAAGGAGGTGCTTGACCTCTGCAATTCTCTTGGAGTAGGTGCCAAGAGCCACTCCTCTGGCATGGTCGAGGCTCAGGCGGATCGAGTCCGGCGCAAGGCCGTCAGGGAGGGTCTCACTCGCGACGAGCAGCCCGAGGAACCAGGCGCTAAGAAGCCCTCTCGAAAGAAGAAGCCTGAGTCGGCACCTGAGCCGGCACCTGAGCCTGAGCCGGCACCTGAGCCTGAGCCGGTACCTGAGCCTGAGCCGGTACCTGAGCCTGAGCAGGTACCTGAGCCTGAGCCGGCGCCTGAGCCTGAGCCGGCACCTGAGGAACCAACAAAGCGTGTCATCTCCTCCAGCGGGTCATCTGCACCGCCAAGACGGGATGTGGGACAAGAGGCATCAACTGAGGAGTCTGTGGAACCGGTTCAGCGTGATGGTTCTCCTTCGGTGCCAGATCCGGCAGCACGTGTCGATCCGGGAAAGCGGCTACCTCCTCCTGGTTCGATTCCACCACTCTCCTCCTCTGGTAAGCCGATTCCTCCACCCCCCGGTCCTCCTGTGTCCCAAACGGGACAGAGGATTCCTCCACCTCCGGGCACTGGAGGCAGGCGAAGCTCACCTCCTGGAACTGCATCACCTCGTCGATCTAGTGGACCCTCTCCTACGGAGAGGCAACGACCGATGGGTGGCGGTCCCGGTGGACGTCCGGGTGGCGGTCCCGGTGGACGTCCGGGTGGCGGTCCCGGTGGCGGTCCCGG